>ENA-OROZ01002500-OROZ01002500.1-human-gut-metagenome-genome-assembly--contig:-NODE-2500-length-13722-cov-6.856077_pt1 | contig 13722 bp, 8 predicted proteins | sample MGYA00242138_ERZ509066 | MGnify/ENA primary metagenome ERZ509066 (study PRJEB26280, sample SAMEA2338691) | human gut metagenome | biome: human gut; feature: human-associated habitat; material: faeces... | reverse complement strand
GCGCCGCCTACTCCGCCATTCTGGGCGGACGGCTGCTGTACGCCCTGCTCTGGGACAGCTTCCAGAGCGGCCGGTATTTTACGGTCCTGCCCATGATTCTGTGCATGATCGCGGGCGGCGCTATTGGCTATTACGCGGCGTCCATGCTGCTGGCGAAAACGCCCCGGGTGTTCAAGACCACCTGGAAGGGGATGCTGGCGGTGGCGCTGGGCTGCGCGGCTCTGTGCGGCGCCATGAAGTGCGACCTGTTCGGTGTGGTTCGGCGGGTCCCCGCGCCGGACAGCGTGAAGCTGGTGAACGTCTACGCCGCCGGCAGCAACTATTACCTGACCCCTGGAAAGGATGATGCCCTCATCGAGGAGGTCCGGACGCTGCATCAGACCATTATCGACGATAAGGATTACATTCAAAAAGAAGCGCCGGGGTATGGCTATTATTCCGACGGCTATACGGCCAGTGTGGAAGAATCCGCAGAGGATAGCGGGGCGCAGTCAACCATAAGAGATATCCGGATCACTTATATGCTCAACAGCGGGCTGAAGGTGGAGCGGTGGTACAGCCTGTATCTGACCCCTGACCGCATGGCCCGGGAGGGCACCTATGACTATCTGCTGGATCAGCTCATCAACAGCCCGGAGATGCGCCAGAAGCGTATCCGCTGGCGGGATGAGGGCTTCCAGATGACTGAAGCGTGGTTCGAGACATGGAGCGGCGGCGGCACTCTCGGCAGCCGGGAGGCGGGTCTGCTCTTGGACGCCGTGGCCAAGGACGCGGAAAACGGGAACTGGGGCGTGTATAACTGGTTCCTGGCGGATAATGACGCCGACAACTATGACCTCCGCATTCAGTTCGAATACAAGCTGCCGGAGAGCCAGTTCAACAGAATCCATGATACGATCCGGATCAACGTCAAGGAAGGCATGACGGAGACGATCCGGGCGCTGAAGGACCTGAAATTGATCACCGACGCCGATCTGGTCATCAACCGGGAACGGTACCCGTGGCAGTACGCCGCGGGCGGCTGGGATCAATATGACCAGTTCTATGGGCAGTTCCATATGAGCCCCGAGGAATACTATGAACGGTACAGCGAGTACCCGGCGGGGTGGTTCGGTACGGAGAGTGATGATTCGTCCACGGAGACGGAAACCGCTCCCGCCGTGGATGACAGCCACAGCCCCAGCATGTCCGCCGGAGCGGAGGCCGCCGGTCTCGGCATCATCGGCGGGGCGGACGGTCCCACGGTGATGGTGACAACCGCGGCCTGACATAGACCGTACCGCAAGGACGCTCCCCGGCGGGAGACCGCCGGGGAGACAGGATCTGAGAATATACGATATGAATGAGCATACGTTTTTTGAGTGGAAACGCTCCGAAAGACTGACGGCGGCGCTGGCGCTGGTGTTCTGCCTGCTGGGTTTGGGGCTTCAACGCCTGCCGGGGGTGGGCTTTTCCGGAAAGCTGAGCTGGGGACTGGCGCTGGTCTGTCTGGTGCTGCTGGGCCTGAGCCGGTTGAGCCGCCGCCACCGGGGGTGGAAGATTTTGCTGCGGATCGCCCAAATAGGACTGGCGGCGCTGGTTCTGGGCTTGTCGGCGGTGGAGGTCTGGGTCATCCGGGCCGGACACCGGGACGAGTCGGCCCAACCAGCGGACGTTGTCATCGTTCTGGGGGCCGGGGTCAACGGCACCACGCCCTCCGTGGCCCTGCAAACCCGCATCGACGCGGCGGAGCGGTATCTCAAGGCGCATCCGGATATCCCGGCGGTGCTGTCCGGGGGACAGGGGGCGGGAGAGGATATCTCCGAGGCGCGGGCCATGTATGACGCGCTGACGGCCCGGGGCATCGACCTGGAGCGGCTGATCTTAGAGGAGCAGTCCGCCAATACCCGACAGAACCTGCAAAATTCTCTGGCGCTGCTGCCGGATCACTACCATAAATCGGTGGCCATCGTCACCAACGATTTCCACATGGGGCGGGTGCGGCTGCTGCTGAACGCCGCCGGACCCGGCAGGGTGGTGCAGGTCCCGGCGAAGCTGCCGTGGTGGTGGCTCAGTGCCAACTATTACCTGCGGGAGAGCTTCGCCGTGGTGAACGATCAGGTGGTGCGGCCTCTGCTGGCTTAAAATTTTTAAAAATTTTTTGGAAAAATGTGCAACAAAATCGGTGTTCAAATCGTCTTATAGGTACAGAAACAAAAAACGCTCCAAGGGGCGCTGAAGGAGTCATGTGTGTATGAAAGGAGAAGCACGCACTATGGAAACGACAATGACCAGGGAACCGATCTGGAAGCTGTGGGTAGATACCCAGCGCCGTGTGGTGTCCTTTCATGAGGAGGCCGGTTCTCAACTGATGGAATTCCGGGACCGGGAGATGTTTTTGCGGTGTATCGACGGATACACGGCCCAGCTCTACCGATATCAGTGACATGAAGCTTATCAAGCGGGTATGACCTTCCACTATCAGCGGAAGGTCATACCCTTTTTTGCGTCAAAGAGCAGGATGATCCATATGAAAAACAACAAATAAATCGAAAAAAAGAGGAACCGATTCTGTTTGTTTGGGGTTGCTTCTGAAAGGGACTGATAGTATGATAAAGGTATCACTTTTAAAACGGAGGTAGAGAGAAGTATGAACCGACTCTTCAAAAAGACCCTGTCCCTGATGCTCGTCATTGTCATGACGGTATCTCTGGGGGTTTCCGCCGCAGCTGCGGATCAGACAGGGGCCGCGCAGGCTGAGGGCCCGCTGGGTATCGTCAGCGCTATGAGCGTGGAACTGAACGCACTGGTGGAGGCGACCAAGATCTCCAAGACGGAAGAGATCGCAGGCAACACCTTTTATGAGGGCGTCCTCAACGGCGTGGATGTGGTGCTGGTCAAGGCCGGTATCGGCAAGGTGCTGGCGGCGTCCTGCGCTGAGACCCTCATCGACACCTATCATGTGGGCGGCATCGTCTTTACCGGCATTGCCGGCGGCGTGGGCGACGACGTGAACGTGATGGACATGGTCATTGCCACAGAGCTGGTGCAGCATGACTACGGCACCGAGACCAACAGCGGTTTTGAGTGGAACGGCAAGGCCGGCAGCAATCAGGAGACCGGCATGATCCCTGTGGACGAGAGCCTTTCCAGGATCGCTTATGATTCTGCCTGCACCGTGCTGGGCGCGGAGAAGGTCCATCAGGGCGTGATCGCCACCGGCGACCAGTTCATTTCCAGCGAGTCCTATGTCAAGGAACTTCAGACCAAGTTCAACGCACTGGCCTGCGAGATGGAGGGCGCTTCTGTGGCCCGCGTGGCGGACGAGTTCCATGTGCCCTGCGCCATTCTGCGCTGCATGAGCGACAAGGCCGACGGCATTGCCCATGATACCTATGCCTTCAACTACACTGAGGCTTCCAATACCTCCGCCTCTGTGGTGAAGGAAATGCTGAACACCATTGCTAAGGATCGGGTCGCGCTTCCCGCTGCCAAGGATGTCGCAACAAAGGACACCACGCCTCGTACCGCCATCATCAGCGCCATGAGCGTGGAACTGAAGGCTCTTGTGGATGCCGCCGACATCCAGAAGGAAACCGTGATCGGAAGCAAGACCTACTATGTGGGTAAGCTCAATGGCGAGGACGTGGTACTGGTTCAGGCCGGCGTCGGCAAGGTCCTCTCTGCCAACTATACCGCGGCCCTGCTGAATAACTTCACGGTCAAGGGCGTTGTCTTTACCGGCATTGCCGGCGGCGTGGGCGATGACGTGAACGTGATGGACATGGTCATCGGCACCAGCCTTGTGCAGCATGACTACGGCACTGAGACCAACAACGGCTTCGTTTGGAACGGCGAAGCCGGCAGCAATCAGGAGACCGGCATGATCCCCGTGGATGGCACCCTTTCCAAGATCGCTTACAACGCTGCCTGCGATGTGCTGGGCTCTGCCAAGGTCCATCAGGGCGTGATCGCCACCGGCGACCAGTTTATCTCCAGCGAGTCCTATGTCAAGGAGCTTCAGACCAAGTTCGACGCACTGGCCTGTGAGATGGAGGGCGCTTCCGTGGCCCGCGTCTGCGATCAGTTTGGCGTACCCTGCGCTATTCTGCGCTGCATGAGCGATAAGGCAGACGGCATTGCCCACGACACCTATGCCTTTAACTACACCGAGGCTTCCAACACCTCCGCATCCGTGGTACAGGAAATGATGAAGACCCTCAGCACTACGCTGCCCTTCACGGATGTGAAGAACACCGACTGGTGCTTCAGCGAAGTGGCGCGGGTCTATGCTGACGGCATCATGGGCGGCACCTCCAACACCACATTCAGCCCCGCCGGTACCCTGACCCGTGGTCAGGTGGTGGCGATGCTGTACCGTATGGCCGGCAGCCCCGCTGTTACTGCCAATACTACCGGCTTTTCCGATGTGGACAACGGCGCGTACTATGCTGATGCCGTAAAGTGGGCCTCCGGCAAGGAGATCGTGGGCGGCTATGCCGACGGCACCTTCGCGCCCAACCGTGCCATCACCCGTGAGCAGCTGGCTGCTATCCTGTACCGCTACGCCAAGGCCAACGGCGCGGACATCAGTGTGGGTGAGGACACCAATCTGCTGAGCTACAAGGATTTCCAGAGCGTCGGCCAGTATGCGGTGCCTGCTCTGCAGTGGGCTGTGGGCAGCGGCCTGATCGGCGGCACCACCAATGCGACGCTGTCTCCCAAGGGGACGGCAACCCGGGCACAGGCCGCTGTGATCCTGGTTCGTTTCGTCGGAATGACCGCCGCGAAGTAATTTCACCAGTTCCTCTGCACCGGCTCCGCCCTTGGGCGGGGCCGGTTTTTCCGCGGGAAGCGGTTGGAACGGAAAAGTCTGTATTTTCCGGGGAAAAACCGGGAAAATACGGTTGACAAACGGTGAAAATGTGATATGATAACCGAGTAACTGGATATTTGGCGAAGAAAAGGAAGAGTAGCCGGTCGAAAGTCTGTAAAGAGAGCCGCCGTTTGGTGCGAGGCGGACAGGCGCGGCGGTGAAAATCACCTTGGAGCCTCCTGCTGAAAGACGACGCGAGTAAGCGTGGACGTGTGACGGGCGTTATTCCGTCAGCCTGTAATGGCAGGCGTGAGTGGCCGCGCTCCGCAAGGGGACCGGCAAGAAGAGTGGTACCGCAGAGTGTTTTCAAACGCTTTGTCTCTGAGTTCAGAGGCAAAGCGTTTTTTGTTTTGCGTGAAGGAGGATTGCCTGTGGAGTGTCCTGTATGCGGTAAGCCCATGGAAGAGGGATACCTTTCCAGCAAAGGCCCTGTGTTCTGGTCGGAGGAGGTCTCCGGATTTTCCCTGCCGACCCGGTCGGGAGATGTGCTGCTGGGAAAAGCTATGGGGCTGCTGCGGCCTAAAGCCTACCTCTGCCGGAACTGCCGGACGGTTACGGTCAAATACTGAAAGACAAAGGAAACTTACAAATATAAAAGGAGACGCATCATGGATTACAACAAGACCATCAATCTGCCCAAGACCGACTTCCCCATGCGGGCGGGTCTGCCCAAGCGGGAGCCGGAGATGCTCAAGCGTTGGGAGGACATGGACCTCTACAACGAGCTGCTGAAGAAGAATGAGGGCAAGCCCCGCTTCTCCCTTCACGACGGCCCTCCGTTCTCCAACGGCAGCCTCCACATGGGCCACGCCCTGAACAAGTCCCTGAAGGACATCATCGTCCGGTCCTACGCCATGCGGGGCCGGTACACCCCCTATATCCCCGGCTGGGATAACCACGGTATGCCCATCGAGAGCGCCATCATCAAGGAGCAGAAGCTCAACCGCAAGGCCATGAGCGTGTCTGACTTCCGCACCGCCTGCCACGCCTATGCCGAAAAGTATATCGGCATCCAGATGGAGGGCTTCAAGCGCCTGGGCGTAGTGGCCGACTGGGAACACCCCTACAAGACCATGAACCCCAGCTTTGAGGCCGAGGAGGTCAAGGTCTTTGGCGAGATGTACAAGAAGGGCTACATCTACAAGGGCCTGAAGCCCGTGTACTGGTGCTACCATGACGAGACCGCTCTGGCTGAGGCTGAGATCGAGTATCAGGATGATCCCTGCACCACCGTGTATGTGAAGTTCCCCATGCATGACGATCAGGGCAAGCTGAGCCATCTGGACAAGTCCAAGCTGAACTTCGTGATCTGGACCACCACCATCTGGACCCTGCCCGGCAACCTGGCCATTGCCCTGAACCCGGCGGAGAGCTACGCCGTCGTCAAGCCGGAGGGGCGCGACGAGCTGTATATCATGGCGGAGGCCCTGACGGAGAAGGTCATGGGCATCGGCGGCTTCGACCGCTATGAGATCGTGGAGACCCACCCCGGTGCCTTCTTCGAGAACATGCTGGCCAGCCATCCCTTCCTGCCCAAGACCAGCCGCCTGGTGCTGGCGGACTATGTCACCATGGATTCCGGTACCGGCTGCGTCCACACCGCCCCCGGCTTCGGCGCGGATGACTACCAGACCTGCAAGCGCTACGGCATGGACATGGTGGTGCCTGTGGACGATCAGGGCCGCCACACCGACTATGCCGGCAAGTACGCCGGCATGAAGACCGAGGAGTCCAACCCCGTGATCCTCCAGGATATGAAGGACGCCGGGTCCCTGTTTGCCAGCCAGGAGATCGTCCACAGCTATCCCCACTGCTGGCGCTGCAAGAAGCCCATCATCTTCCGTGCCACTCCCCAGTGGTTCTGCTCCGTGGAGTCCTTCAAGGATGACGCCATCGCCGCCTGCGAGGACGTGCGCTGGGTGCCCTCCTGGGGCAAGGACCGCCTGCGCTCCATGGTCCTGGAGCGCACCGACTGGTGCATCAGCCGCCAGCGCCGCTGGGGCCTGCCTATCCCGGTGTTCTACTGCAAGGACTGCGGCAAGCCCATCTGCACCGACGAGACCATCGACGCCATCGCGGGTCTCTTTGAAAAGAAGGGCTCCAACGCTTGGTTCGAGATGGAGACGGAGGACATGCTGCCGGAGGGCTTCACCTGCCCCCACTGCGGCAAGGCCGCAGGCTTCGAGAAGGAGAGCGACACCCTGGACGGCTGGTTCGATTCCGGCTCCACCCACTATGCCTCTATGGAGCGCACCCAGGGCTTCTGGCCCGCCACCATGTATATCGAGGGTCTGGACCAGTATCGCGGCTGGTTCCAGAGCTCCCTGCTGGTGGCCGTGGGCGCGCTGGAGCGGGGGGCCCCCTTCAAGGAGTGCCTGACCCACGGCTGGACCGTGGACGGTCAGGGCCGCGCCATGCACAAGTCCCTGGGCAACGGCATGGACCCCGCCGAGATCTTCAATAAGTACGGCGCGGACCTGCTGCGCCTGTGGGCCGGCTCCTCCGACTATCACGTGGACGTCCGCTGCTCTGACGACATCTTCAAGCAGCTGTCCCAGAACTATCTGAAGTTCCGCAACACGGCCAAGTTCTGCCTGGATAACCTGACGGGCTTCGATCCGGAGACGGAGCTGGTGGCCCCCGCCCGGATGCAGGAGCTGGACCGCTGGGCCGTTACCCGGCTCAACAGCCTGATCCGCCGGGTGTTCGACAGCTACGATGCCTACGAGTTCCACGCCGTGTCCCACGCCATCAACGATTTCTGCGTGGTGGACCTGAGCTCCTTCTATTTCGACATCATCAAGGACCGCCTGTACTGCGACGGTGAGCACAGCGCCAGCCGCCGCAGCGCCCAGACCGCCCTGTTCCTGATCCTGGACGCCATGACCCGGATGTTCGCCCCCATCCTGGCCTTCACCTGCGAGGAGATCTGGCTGGCTATGCCCCACCGCAGTGCCGACGACAGCCGCAGCGTCCTGTTCAACTGCATGGTGCAGCCCTATGAGGGCTATGCTCTGCCGGAGGACGCCATGGACCGCTGGGCAAGGATCGCCGCCGTCCGCACCGCCGTCAACGGTGCGCTGGAGCAGGCCCGGGCCGACAAGACCATCGGCAAGAGCCTGGAGGCGGAGGTGGATGTCACCGTTCCCACCGAGGACGCCTTCCTGGCGGACATGGACGCGGATACCCTGGCGGATCTGCTGATCGTGTCCCAGGTACGGGTCACCGTGGGCGACGAGCTGACCGTCACCGTGGCTCCCGCCCGGGGCGTCAAGTGCGCCCGCTGCTGGAAGGTGCTCTCCAGCGTGGGCACCGTGGAGGGTCACGATACCCTGTGCCCCCGCTGCGCCGCTGTGGTGAAGTCCCTGCCCGTGGTGGAGTGATCGGAATTTCAAGCAATCCCCAAGCCCCGGCGCAGCTGTGCCGGGGCTTGCCCTGCCCATTATCATGACCGGAGAGGAATCACGTGAACGACAAGCAGGAAGCAAAATTTCAGGAGCTCACCGGCCAGCCGGTGGGCCATCTGGTGTGCAAAATGGCGGCGCCCACCATCATCAGCATGATGGTGACGGCCTGCTATAACATGGTGGATACCTATTTCGTGGGCCAGCTCCACAGCAACAGCGCCACCGGCGCGGTGGGGGTGGTGTTCTCCCTGATGGCGGTGATCCAGGCGGTGGGCTTTTTCTTCGGCCACGGGTCCGGCAACTACATCTCCCGCCAGCTGGGCCGCCATGAATCCGGCGACGCCGGGAAAATGGCCGCCACCGGCGTGACCCTGGCGTTTCTGGCGGGGTGCGTCATTCTGGCGCTGGGCCAGATCTTTCTCACGCCCCTGGCCCGGCTGCTGGGCTCCACGGATACCATCCTGCCCTATGCCCGCAGCTATCTGCGGATCATCCTGCTGGGGGCCCCGTATATGACGGCATCCTTCGTGCTGAATAACCAGCTGCGCTTTCAGGGCAGCGCCGCCTACGGCATGGTGGGCATCGCTGCCGGAGCGGTGCTGAACGTGGGGCTGGATCCGCTGCTGATCTTCGTATTGGATATGGGCGTGGCCGGGGCGGCCCTGGCCACCATTCTCAGCCAGCTGGCGTCGTTCTGCATGCTGCTTTTGGGCTGCTCCCGGGGCGGCAACCTGCGCATCCGCCTGCGGAACGTGTGCATCCGCCGGGACCTGCTGGTGGAGATCTGCAAGGGCGGCGTGCCGTCCCTGTGCCGCCAGGGGCTGGCCAGCATCGCCACCATCTGCCTCAACCGCAGCGCGGGCCTGTACGGCGACGCGGCCATTGCCGCCATGAGCGTGGTGACCCGTGCCATGCAGCTGGCCCAGTCGGCGCTGATCGGCTTCGGCCAGGGATTTCAGCCGGTGTGCGGCTTCAACTACGGCGCGGGGCTGTATGGCCGGGTGAAGGACGCCTTCCGCTTTTGCGTCAAGTGGGCCACGGCGTTTCTGGCGGCGGCGTCGGTGCTGGGGATGATCTTCGCGCCCCAAATCGTGGCGGTGTTCCGCAACGACCCGGAGGTTATCGCCTTCGGGGCCCGGGCTCTGCGCTGTCAGTGCGCGGTGTTCCCTTTGTGCGGGGTCATCGTCATCTCCAGCATGCTGACCCAGACCATCAACAAGGTGTGGCAGGCGTCGCTGCTGGCGGTGGCCCGGCAGGGACTGTTCTTCATTCCGTCAGTGCTGATCCTGCCCCATGTGCTGGGAGAGCTGGGGGTACAGCTGGCCCAGTCGTTGTCCGATGTGTGCGCCTTCGCCCTGACGGTGCCGCTGGTGCTGGGCGTCCTGCGGGATATGGACCGCCAGGAGCGCCTGGAAAGGATCTCATGACGAAAAAATCGCGGGCCTTTGCCGTGTGCCGATAAGACAGTAATTTGAGAAAACTACAAAATCGGCATCTGCTAAGCAGGATTGGACAACAAAACAGGCGGCACTCAGCTTCGGTTGGGTGCTGCCTGTTTTTGTACATCTAAGGGTTGAAAATCACCGACTTTCTGCTCTGTAAAGCAAGGATAGTAAAAAGGGTGAAATAGTTATCGCTCTCATGCAGTTCCTTTGTGAAACAGCGAATCGCTGTATAAGGTATACGGTTCGCTGGGAAGTGCGCATATTTGCGGTCGTGCAAAATACCCCACAAAACCGTAAAGTCGATAGAGGGGTATTTCGATGCAGAGTATGTTCGACACTGGGGAAACTGAAAATCAGCTTATATTCGTAGAAAAGTTACATTTTAGGGCGATAAATTCTGGGTATTGTATTGAAAACAGAGCTATCCTTGTGATATAATGTGTGTACACACTTTCGAGGAGGTGCAGCATGGCTATACCAAAGCTGAAAAAGCAGGATGTTATTGATGCCCTGAAATTTATCGACGAGAACGGAGTTCCCGAACATAATACAAGCGTAAAATATGTACTTGTGTCTGAGGATGGGAAAAAATATCCGCCGAAGTATGTGGTAGCCGTTGCTGACCATTTGGCAAACAGCACGGATATTTCGACAGAATCCTTTAACAGCGTTGACGCAAAGAACTATCTGGAAAGTCTGGGCTTCTCCATCGAGACTAAGCAGCAAGAAAAATTTGAGTTATCTATTACTGCCGAAAGCGTCGAGTCAACAGATGAACGCTTTACAATGGATAATCTGAGCCTCGGTGATAACTATAAGCCGCTGGATGCCTGTTTCAAGAGGGCAAATGGAGACGTAATCAAGCGAGCCTACAGCAAAGGCGAAAGAAGAAATTCCAATCAAACCTTGCCCCGCATTGCCTGTCAGGTGTTCGAGAAGCAGCTTGCTGCATTATCGGTTGAGGACAAGGAGAACTTCCCTGTCTGCAAATATAACCCGGACAGCGACGTAATCAGAGGTATTTATGCGAGTGTTGACGATTTCAAGAAGCACCGCAACACAATAGAGTACCTGACATACGGCTATGACAACGGACGGCAGTTTGTTATCTATTGCTGGAATATCTTCTCTACGATTATCTTCGTTCAGGAATGTTTGAAACGTTTCGGTGAACCGGGAGATCAGTTTATTTTGACATACCGCGAAAAAGATGAGAAGGAAACCGCAGCGGCAGAAACGGAAGCTGCTGTTCAGGAAGAGCTTGTTCAACAGTTCAAGGGATACCGAAATCCGTTTTCTTCCATGCTGATTGAATCAAAAAATCTGATTTTCAGAGGTGCGCCCGGTACCGGAAAATCTTATCTTGCCAAAGAAATCGCTGCGGACATCATCAGCAATGGGTACTTTGACGATTACACACTTCTTACTGACGAGCAGAAAAAACAGGTTGAGTTCGTTCAGTTCCATCCGAGTTATGACTACTCTGATTTTGTTGAAGGACTAAGACCGAAAATCAATGATGATGGGACAATGGGCTTTGAATTGCAGGATGGCATTTTCAAGAAGTTTGTTGCCCGTGCCAGAAAGAACTATGAGGACTCCCAAAAATCCAGAGAAACCGTAGAAAAGGAAGTCACGGTTCAAGAATCCATGACAGAGTTTTTCTCCAGCGTTGAGTTTGGCGTTGACACATTTAAGACGATCAATGGAAATGAATTTACCATTACCGGCGTGGATGACGGGTATATCCGCATTTCTATTCCCGGAAACGCATCTGTCAACAGGCTTGCTCTGAGTTTGGATGAAGTTCGGAAAATGCTGGAATCCGGGCAGAAGTTTGAAAAAATAAAGGATATCACGTCCTTTTTCGGAAAGACGTTTGCTACGCAAGGATATTCCTATGACTTTGCCATCTATAAAGCAATCAAAGCGAAGAAAAGTTCAGTTTCAAAAGCAAAGGCAAAACAGGAGGAACTGAAAAAATACATATTCATTATAGATGAAATCAACCGCGGCGAGATTTCAAAGATTTTCGGTGAACTGTTCTTTGCGATAGATCCCGGTTATCGCGGTAAAGCCGGAGAGATCTCCACGCAGTATTCCAATCTGCACTCTGACCCCAGCGAAAAGTTCTATATTCCTGAAAATGTCTATATCATCGGCACCATGAACGATATCGACCGCTCTGTGGACAGCTTTGATTTTGCCATGCGTCGTCGCTTCCGTTTCGTAGAACTCAGAGCGGATGAGCGCCTTGAGATGCTTGCGTCGCTGGAAAACGAGGAGTTGGAGGCTGAGGCAATCAGAAGGATGGCTGCGCTCAATAAGGCAATCGCAGAGGTCGAGGATCTGAATGAAAATTATCAGATCGGAGCGTCTTACTTCCTGAAGTTGAAAACACTTGATTTTGACCAGCTTTGGACTGATTATCTGCAACCGCTCCTACAGGAATACATTCAGGGAATGTACGATGAGGAAGGAATTATGAATCGGTTCGCAAGGGCATACGGCTATCAGAAACCTGCCAGAGGTGATGCGAATGAAGCTGCTCAGGATCAAGGATAACTCCCAGCAGAAAAAAGATGCCTTTTCTCACGTAGCGAGGCTGACAGGCAAAATTGCAGATAAGACATTGGAACAGCTTGAGCGTGAAGGCGTGTTCGTATTTCCTGAAACCGTAAAAGATGCAGAGGATATTACGCAAGATCAAATGATCCTCCAAAGCGTCAATGACACCTATCGCTCCGGCAATGTGATGGGCTTTCTTGGCTACGGTGATGAGCGGCTTGTGATTGCATCCCGTTTTTGCGGAGAGGGTGAGGATTACTTTTTCCAGTATCTTTTAGACAAAGTTCTGGACTTTCCAAACATCGTAGATTTGGATGCAGATGCCAATCAAGACAATCGGCTGTTCAATTTTCTGCTGTTTCTGTTTCCGTATTACCTCAAAGCAGCGATGCGGAAGGGCTTGTTCAAAAAGTATATCCGCCACAGGTACAATGATGGAAATGTAAAAGGCACGATTGATGTCGCAAGACATATAGAGAAGAACACCCCATTTGTAGGAAATGTTGCATACAGCCAGAGAGAATTTTCCTACGATAACAGCCTGATGGAACTGGTACGGCATACCGTAGAGTTTATCAAAAGAAAGTCTTACGGAAATAAACTTCTTATCAAAGTGAAAGACGAGGTAAAACTCGTTATAGATGCGACTTCAGAATATGAGCCGTGTGACAGGCAGAAAATTATTGAGCAAAACAAAAAGAATACTGTCCGACACGCTTATTTCAGAGAGTATCTTGCATTGCAGCGGTTGTGCCTTTTGATTCTCCAACATCAGAAACACCAAATCGGGGCAGGGGCGAGACAGATATATGGCATCCTGTTCGATGGAGCATGGTTATGGGAGGAATACGTCAATTCGCTGATAGAAGATGTGTTTTATCACCCAATGAATAAAGGCGGTAAAGGCGCGCAGAGATTGTTTGATGGAAATGTGGGATTGATCTATCCTGATTTCATCAGCCGGAACAGCGAAACGCGGATTATTGCGGATGCCAAGTACAAGCCCGTTGACAACATCGGCAATCGAGATTATTTACAGGTACTTGCCTATATGTTCCGCTTTGATGCGAAAACTGGCTATTATCTCTATCCAGAAGCAGAAGGCTCTGACGATTTGAAATTGCGGATGAATTGCGGTTCTACCTATGAGAAAAATGTTATGCCGCGTGACGACATCAGCCTTACCAAGCACGGCTTGAAAATTCCCATAGATGCGCAGAATTATTCAGAGTTTACAGCAAAGATGAAGGTTCAGGAGCAGGAATTTACAAGCGTATTCTATGCGTGATTTTGTAGGAGAACACAGAACTGCATATCAATAATCGATCGGTTTTGATTAGAAATAATCCGTAGGAGTAAAGAGGAATCCCGATGCCAGACAACAGGAATCGCAAGCGACCGATACAGGTCAAATTCTTCGTAGATGAAAAAGAACTCAGCTTGATAA
>ENA-OROZ01002492-OROZ01002492.1-human-gut-metagenome-genome-assembly--contig:-NODE-2492-length-13750-cov-2.485433_pt1 | contig 13750 bp, 6 predicted proteins | sample MGYA00242138_ERZ509066 | MGnify/ENA primary metagenome ERZ509066 (study PRJEB26280, sample SAMEA2338691) | human gut metagenome | biome: human gut; feature: human-associated habitat; material: faeces... | reverse complement strand
TGTGGAAAATTTTACCCGGATGAGGGCGTCGTAGCGGGCTATGTAGGCCGAATTCGGGTGAAATATACCGCAAAGTGGGGCGTGCAGATTGCGGGAATGATTTTTCAGACACGCTCTAGTGTATTTGCTCAAGTACGAAAAGATTCCGAGTATAAACAAACAGAGGAGGATAATGCAATGAGTAACTTATCTCATCTTGATGCGCTTGAGGCAGAGGCGATTTATATTATGCGAGAAGTAGCAGCCGAGTGTGAAAAGCCGGTTATGCTCTATTCTATAGGAAAGGACAGCTCCGTTATGCTCCATCTGGCGATGAAGGCATTTTACCCGGAGAAACCTCCATTCCCGTTCCTTCACATTGATACTACATGGAAATTCCATGAGATGATCGAATTCCGCGACAGAATCGCAAAGGAAAACGGAATTGATATGCTGGTTTACACCAATGAAGAGGGTGTAAAGGCAGGAATCAATCCATTTGACAATGGTTCTGCATATACAGATATCATGAAAACACAGGCGTTAAAACAGGCTCTGACCAAATATGGATTTACAGCGGCATTTGGAGGCGGCCGCCGTGACGAGGAGAAATCCAGAGCAAAAGAGAGAATCTTTTCTTTCCGTAATTCAGCTCAGGCATGGGATCCGAAAAACCAGAGACCGGAGATGTGGAAGCTTTATAACACTAAGATCCAGAAGGGAGAGAGTATGCGAGTATTCCCAATTTCCAACTGGACAGAAAAGGATATCTGGCAGTACATTCAGCGTGAAAATATCGAAATTGTACCGTTATATTTTGCGAAAGAAAGACCGGTCATCTACAGAGAAGGAAATATCATTATGGTGGATGATGACAGATTAAAACTCCGTCCGGGTGAAAAGATTGAAAACAAAAAAGTCAGATTCCGTACTCTTGGATGCTATCCGCTTACTGGAGGTATTGAATCTGAAGCAGATACTCTGGATGAGATTATTGATGAGACGTTAAGTGCTGTTTCTTCTGAACGTACCAGCAGGGTGATCGACCACGAGGCAGCAGGCAGCATGGAGAGAAGAAAGAGAGAGGGGTATTTCTAGAATGAAAGGATTATTGAAATTTATTACATGCGGAAGTGTGGATGATGGAAAATCCACTCTGATCGGACATATTCTTTATGATGCAAAGCTTCTCTATGCAGATCAGGAGAAAGCCCTGGAGCTGGATTCCAAAGTAGGAAGCAGAGGCGGTGCCATTGATTATTCTCTTCTTCTGGATGGTCTGATGGCAGAACGTGAGCAGGGAATCACCATTGATGTTGCGTATCGTTATTTTACAACCGATAAAAGAAGCTTTATTGTTGCGGATACTCCCGGACATGAGGAGTATACAAGGAACATGGCGGTTGGAGCTTCCTTTGCTCAGCTTTCCATTATTCTTGTGGATGCGAAGCAGGGGGTTCTGGTCCAGACAAGGCGTCATGCACGTATCTGCGCTCTGATGGGTATCCATCATTTTGTATTTGCTGTTAATAAGATGGATCTTGTTGATTACAGTGAGAGCCGTTTTAACGAGATCGTGAAGGATATTAATGAGCTTTCAAAGACTCTGGGTCTTCAGGATGTTGTGATCATTCCTGTCAGTGCTACAGAGGGTGATAACGTAACGAAGAAGTCTCCGAATATGCCGTGGTATACGGGCAAAGCTCTTCTGGATCATCTTGAGACTGTGGATGTTTCCGAGGCTGAGAATGTCAGCGAGTTTTATCTGCCTGTTCAGCGTGTTTCCCGTCCAAACCATGAATTCCGTGGTTTCCAGGGTCAGATCGAGAGTGGCCGGGTTCATGTAGGCGATACGATCACTACGCTTCCAAGCAACGAGACAGCGGCTGTTAAGACGATCCTGGTGGGCAGTGACGATCGTGAAGAGGCTGTTGCCGGTCAGGCTGTTACGATTCAGCTGGATAAAGAAGTGGATGTCAGCCGTGGTTGTGTTCTTACCAATAATAATGAGATTCCGGTGGCTAAAGGTTTCGAGGCTACTCTTCTCTGGATGGATGATTCCAGGCTTGAAGTGGGCAAGGAGTATCTTGTGAAGCTTGGTACCAAGAAGATCGCAGGTGTGGTTAAGAGTATTGAGTTTAAGACGGATGTAAATACCGGGGAGCATCTGCATGCGGATACGATCGAGAAGAATGAGATCGCTCTTTGCAAAATCGGTCTTTCTGATAAGGTTGTGCTGGATGAGTTTAAGAGGAATAAGACTCTTGGTGAGCTGATCCTGATCGACCGTGTGAGTCATATGACTTCTGCATGTGGTGTTGTGGAATCGGTTGATACTGAGGGGGAGAAGCCTTATTTCCAGAAGGATGATGTGAAGGTTGGCGGTTATGTCTTTGAGGAGTTTTATTTTAACCTTGAGAATGCGCTGCTTTCCAAGGCGGATAAAGAGGTTAAGACTTATCATGTAGGGGATGTGGTGCCTGTTGAGGGTGACAGCTTTGAGTATCCGGGCTATTTTGATATTGTGTCTCTGGAGGATAGCGCGGCTGTTCTGATCCGTGATAAGAGGGTGCAGGATATTATTCCGCTGGATGAGTATGTGTTTATGGGGCTTCCTGTTGTGGATGAGAGAGGTTTTGCTCTGGAGATTCGCAGTAATGATGATTATCAGCAGTTCCTGAAGGAGTTTAAGGCGGCTGATAATAAGTCGGAGTTTCATAATAAGTGGTTTAAGTTTGAGACTTACAGGAGGATTGTCTGCACGGATAATTTCTGGATGATCTGATGTTGGGTTACTTATAGTTTCTATAGTTATGTGTGTAAGAGGCTGCATGTGCGGCCTCTTTTCTTTGGGTGTTGCCGGATTTCGTGGTTTGATGGACGCCGAGGAGCTGGCATATGGGCGGGACAGGCTTCGTCGGTGGAAACTCCCAGCCCCTTTAGGCGGTAGATATTCTCCATGACGACGATGGAATTATCCAGCAACATACCGACGGCTAGTGCGATACCCGTGAGGGTTAGCGTGTTGATCGTGATTCCGAATAGATAAAAGAAATAGAAAGACGAGAACACGGAAATCGGGATGGCAAAAGCCACGATCGAAATGATCCGTATTTTTCGTAGGAACAAAAACAATACGAATATAGCCAATAAAGCTCCCGAAAGCCCGAGATCGATGATCTGGTCAATATTCTTGTTCATCACTTCGGCAGTATCGTCTTCCACTTCAATAAGCACCCCTTTGGATTCCAATTCCCCGTTCAAACGGCTAATTTCCTGCCGTACCTTTTCGGAAAGGTCGATCACGTTGGCCATGGGAGATTTGGATAGGATGCAAGAGATCACCTCTTTCCCGTTGGTACGGGCATAGGATTCCTCTTCCTTCACCCCGAACTGGATTTCAGCGATGTCCTTCAACTGGATCGGACCATTGGCAACCACGATGCTTCCCAAGTCTTCCGTGGCAAGATATTCGGCCGTCACGTTGACAAAATAACGTTTGTTACTCTCGTAAACCGAACCGGCGAAACTCTTTTCTGCCAAGTTGCTCGAAATCGCCCTGCTGATCGCGGATGTCGTGATGTTCAACGCTTTGCATCTTTCCGGATCGATGATAACTTCAATGCTTTTTTGTCGTCCTCCCAAGGTGGTGACATTAGCGATTCCGTCGATATTTTCCAGATAGGGGACAATCTCTGAATCGGCGATGTTACGCACGTAGTCGATGTCGTCCTCTCCGAGAACCCGTAGATTCATGAACATATCGCTGGCAGAGCCCGAGGATGATTTGTTCACGTTCAACCTGAAATTATCAGGCAGATTCGGGGTGATGCTTTTTATTTTTTCCTCCAGTTGCAGGAAGGTATATTTCAAATCGACATCCTGCTTGAAAGAGACGGTGACCTGCCCCCCTCTCGAATAAATCTGGGTTTCTATTTTTTCTACCCCGTGGAGGGCACTGACGGCTCCTTCAACGGGAATAGCTACTTGATTTTCTATATAGGAAGGGTCGGATTCGGTCTCGGCGCTAATGCTTACGCTCAACACCGGCAGTTCGGCGTTGGGGTATAATTCCATGGGAAGGTGTTTATAGGAGAAGATTCCCATAAGTACCAGTCCGATGAAAAGCATCGATACAAGAACCCTTCTTTTTATAATCGTGTTCATGATTTCTTTCTGTCAATAACGTAATACACACACGGAATAACGATCAGCGTCATGATGGTCGAGGTCAGCAAACCGCCGATCACGGCAAGTGCCATGGGGGAGCGTAATGAAGCTCCTTCCCCGAATCCGAAACACATAGGTAGCAACGCCAGAATGGTCGTGGCACTGGTCATGATAATCGGACGCACGCGATGCTGTGCTGCCATTTTAATGGACTCCTCCAGCGGGTGTCCCTCCTCTTTCAGACGATTGATCGCGTCCACGAGTATGATAGAACTGTTCACGGCAATACCTGCCAGCATAATGATACCGATAAAGGCCATCATGTTGAGTGTTTGTCCGGTGAGCAGGAATGCCAAAATACATCCCACGCCGGCCAACGGAATGGTCAACAGGATCGTGAACGGATGGCGCAAGGATTCAAATTGTGCTGCCATCACCATATATACAAGTAATATGGATAGGAACAGGGCAAATCCCAAGCCGCTGAATGACTCTTGGCGCATCTCCTCTTCTCCCGTGATCTTGGCCGAATACTTGGCCGGGAATTCAACCTCGGACAATTTCTCCTGAATCGCCGGGGTAATGTGGCTCAGTGAATACTGTTTCTCGATCATGGCGGTCACAATCCCCGTCCGGCTTTGATTTATCCGGTTAATCTCTTTCGGGGCAGACGTGATTTCGATGTCCGCGATCTCTCCGAGGCGGTATTTCTTTTCTCCTTGCACGATTTCAATGTCGTATATCTCGGAAAGAGTCACTTCGGGAACCTTGATATTGATGTCAATGGTTTCACCTTGTGTCTCGAAAGTTCCGGCATCCTTACCTGCCAGTTTCTCGCTGACTTGGTTACTTACCGTGGCCACGTCGATCCCATAGATCCCGCTTTTCAAGCGATCGATCTTGATATTTATCTCCGGTGCTCCTTTTTCCAGGGAAGATTTGATATCATATATACCGGGGATTCCGGTGATCTTCTCTTTTATCTCGGTGCATAATTCATCCAGTAACTCAAGTTCCTCCCCTTTCACCTCGATCACTAACGGGGCCCCCTCTGTACCCAAAATACTTTGCAGGGCAGATTCGCCCTTCTCGTAGGAGATCTCCACGCCTTCCGGCAACGGGTAATTCTCGTTGATATTCGTGATAAAGTAATCGGCATCCAGCTTGGAATCTTTCTTTATCTTTACCTTGATTTGGGATTGGTTCTCCGATTCCAATTTTCCTCCGCTCTGGCTTTCAAGATTCGACGGGCCCACCAACGTGTATTGCCACTCGATGTCGTCCTGACCGAGTGTCCGGATGGCATCTTCGATTGTCCCCACGGCATTATCCGTGCTTTTTAACCTTGTGCCGGGCTCCATGGTAACGAGTATCGAAAATTCCTTCGATTCCGTTTTAGGCATGAATTCCATACCGATCAACGGTAACATCAGGTAAGAAACAATCATAAGGATGGTGGCAATTGCAATCACCAGGTATTTCTTTTTAAGTACTTTCCCGACGAAATTTCCGAACCCTTTGATCGTGATGGCATGACTGGTCGTGTTCTCTTTCTTCCGCATGAATTTCGATGCCAGCATCGGGATAAACAAGATGGAGACAAAAAGCGAGGACAACAGCGAGAAACTAACCGTCCAAGCCTGTTCCTTGAATAACTCTCCGGCAGCGCCTTGCAGGTACACGATCGGAAGGAATACCACGATCGTGGTTAATGTCGAGGCCGTGATTGCTCCCGCGACTTCCGAAGTTCCCCTCACGGCAGCTTCCGCGGGAGGGAGGTTGTTCTCTTCCATGTTCCGGAAGATATTCTCCATCACCACGATGGCATTATCGACCAGCATTCCCGCTCCCAGCGCGAGTCCTCCCAACGTCATGATGTTAATGGAAAGTCCGTTAAAATACATCAAATTGAACGTGGCAATGATCGAGATCGGGATGGAGAGACTCACAATTAAGGTCATGTTTATTCGTCGCAAGAACAAATAAAGTATAATCACGGCGAGTATGATACCCATTAATGCGGAATCCTTGACCTCGTTGATGGAACTCCCGATAAATTCTCCTTGGTTACTGATGATATGGAAATCATATCCCGGCAGACTTTTACGGAATTCATCTATTTTTGCAAGCAAATTTTCCACGGCATTTACCGTGTTGTATTTGTTTTCTTTGTAGATACTGATTCCCAGGCAGCGTTCCCCGTTGTAACGGGCCAAATTCTCCGGCTCTTTGTTGCGGATGGACACGGAGGCCACGTCTTTCAAATATACCGGAGCCTTTGTTTTACCGGCACTGCTTGTAGATTCCGAAGAAGAGGAACTTCCGGTGGAAGAGTTCTCTTTGAATGCCACGATAATGTTCTCAATATCTTGGAGACTGGTAATCAGGTTGACCCCTTTCACCGTGTATTGAATATCCCCGTCCGTAATTGTTCCCCCGGAAACGTTTTGATTGATGGCCGTGATTTGTGAGGCAATTCCGTCGGCAGTCAACCCGAATGCCTCCAGCATGTAGGGATTCGTGGATATTTCAACGATGGCCTGTTCCTGTCCGTTCAACTGGATATCCGCGATTCCGTCTACCCGGACAAGTTCATTGCGCATGTAATTCTCTGCGATCTTTCGCAATTCGTTCATATCCTTCACCTCGTTGTGGGTGAGTGCGATGGTCATGATCGGGGTTGCGTTGGCGTCGTAACGGGTAACGTTGACTTCTTCTATAGTTTCATCTTGGGAAAGAGAGGAGACGCTTCGCTGTAAATCTAGGAAAGCGGCATCCATGTCCTGATCCCATCCGTACTCCACGGTAACTTTCGTGTACCCGACTTTCGTGACGCTGTACACGCTCTTCACGCCTTCCTGACGTGCGGCGGTCGACTCGACATTAGTCGTGATTAGTTTTTCAACCTCTTCGGGGGGTCGCTGACCGCTTTTCACTTCCACGTAAAGAGCGGGATTTTTCAAGTCAGGGAAAAGATCTGTCCCTAATTTATTATAGGATATAGTTCCCAGCAAACATACCGCCAACGTGAGCATCAACACGCTCACCGGGTATTTTACTGCAAATTTGGTAATACTGTTCATGTCTTTTTATTTCATGATTTTTACTTTGCCTCTGTTTCTCAGGAATTCGTAGCCTTTCACCACGATCTTGTCTCCTTGGTTCAGACCGCTTTCCACCTCGATGAAACGGTCGTCACTGATTCCGGTCGTGATAATTTTTTCCATGGCTCGGTTTTGTTCAATCGTGTAGACAATCCGGTTTCCTCCTCGACGGGAGTTAACAATGTCTTTCGGTATGACAATAACCGAATCTTTTTGCAAAGTAATAATCTCCCCTTTCGCGAACATGCCGGGACGTAATTTCAATTCCGGATTGTTGATCGTGATGAATCCGGTGTATGTGCGGGTATCCTCGTTGATGGCCGGGGATAATTGCGTTACAAGACCGGACAGGGTATCTGATTTGATATTGTAGTTGGTAACCAACACTTTCTGACCTACTTTCACCTTGTCGATCGTGTTTTCCGGCAAAGCGATTTCCATGTACATCTGGCTGTAATCCATCAATCCGACCATCGTCTCGCCCGAGGCGATCTCCACGTTCGGGGTGAAATACGGTAGGCTCACGATGGCTCCTTTGAAGGGGGCTTTGATCGTGAGTTTTGCCAGGTCTGTATATGCCGACTCCAATGCCGATTGGGCCTGTATGTAACTACTTTCAGCATTTAGTACATCTTTTTCCGTGGCACCGCCTTTTTCAAACACGGCTTTTTGGCCTTCCCACTCTTTTTTGGCGATGTCAACCTGCATCTTTTTCGTTGGCAACGATACGGTATTTTCGTGTTCCTTGTTGTTCAACTTGATAATCACGGCTCCTTCCTCGACAATGTCTCCCAGCTTGTAAGGACGCTTGGTCTTGGGATTGATCATCAGTTCGTATTTACCGTTTGTCTCGGATTTCACCTCCACCGTTTTGGCTGCTTTGGCTGTTCCGGTCGTGGTGGTCAGTTCCCGGATATCGCGTTTCCCGACTTCGGAAAGCCAGACAGGAGTGGTTGTTTCTGAAGAAGAGCTCATGCGTTGCTCGTTACAAGCGTTCAAGGTGTATGCCAGTAGAAGCACCCCGATATATTTTAAAGATTTGTTGATCATAGCGTTATTGTTTTATATTTTGTGTTAGGGTTATTTCAATAAATTCACTGGTAAATAAGAATTGTTACTCTGGTAATCCCACAGGGTTTGGATTTTCAGATCCAGTAATTTCAATTTATAGGAAATGATGGCGTCCGTCAACGCGTTTTTCGCGTCCGTCAACTGCGTCTGTTGATTCTTCAATTCCATACCGGTAAGGGTTCCGCTACGATATTTCTCGGCGTTTATGTCGTACGTGCGTTCCGCGTTCTTAACCGTTTGGCGGGCGATTTCGATTTGTCTCAATAATTTGGGTAACTCCCGACACACCTGACGAACGTTGAGTATGATGGATTTTCTTTCCTCCTCGTTACTGATCTCCGTGTTCTCGTTGGATAATTCCGAGCTGCGGATGTTTGCTTTTCTTGCGCCCCAATCCCAGATCGGAACGGTCAACGTGATCCCGATCGTCTCGTTATCATCCGGTTTCGAGAAAGCTCCGTTGAACTTGTCTCCTTGTCCCATCAAGCCCACTCTGGCGGAAATGCTACCTTTGAACTTGTTGTTGTCCCTCGCTTCGATCAGGCTAAAAATGCCCTCTTCGATAGCAATTTGTTGTTGACGGATCTCCATGCGTTGTGTCAAGGCATATTTGACCGCTTGATTCACATCCACGTGCACCGAATCAATCTGGATGTCAGGTAAGATGCTGATATCTATATCCAAGGGTAAACCCAAAGTTTGCTTGAACTGATCTTTGGTATTCTCGTAACTCGTTTCCGTGTCGGCGAGAGAATTCTCGTTCGTGGCCAAGGTTACTTCTGCCTGGAATAATTCTTCCGGGGGGATTAATCCTTGGTCTACCTTATTCTTGATGATTTCGTAATTTTGTTTTTGGCTCTGGAAAGCTTCCCGGGCCGTGACCAACCTTTTATAAGACTGGTAAACGCTATAAAATGCCGAGGTCACGTTCTTCTCGATGTTCAGTTGGGCCAAAGCGTATTGTATCTTTGCTTTTTCAAGGTTGAACTCCAACCTCTTCAATTGCATCTTGGTCTTGTTATAAGTAAAGATCGGTTGTTCTAAATTCAAGCTGAGGTTATTTGAAAAAGAGGTACTCTTGGCCCCGAAAGATTGGTTGTCATCATCCTGCCAATTGAACGAGTTACTGAGCGTGATCGTTCCGTCCGTCCACTTGATCGGTTGACTGATCCTGAAATCCAGTCCGGAACTCATGGATTTTCGGGTATACCATTGCGTGTTGTACTCGTCGAACGATGTACTTCTGGTATATTGAAACGGGTTCAGGTTCAAACTGAACTGTGACTTTAATGAAGCTTTTTGTTGGATAAGAGCTAGTTCACTTTGTTCCAAGCTCATTTTACTTTGAATGATGGAAGGACTTTGTTGGTAAGCGATCTCCAGAGCCTTTTCCAACGTCAAAAATTCCTGAGCAAACGTTGATCCGGAACAAAGCATGAGTATTCCTGAAATAATCAACGATATTGACGCGATCTTTTTCATAATATGTTGTTGTTATTTATTTGTTATTGTTCGTGTAAACCCATTTTACAGCGTCAGCAAAAATGATTTGATTTGACTCCGATCCCTTGTCACTTAAGGTGATCTTGGCTTCTCCTTGCGAGAAATAGAAAGATCCCAACGTCATCCATCCCTGTCGTCCCCGTCCAGTTTCAACGGATATCTCTTCTTCCCCGTCATCGTGTTTTACCGTGTAGTATTGTGTTTTTTTCTCTTCTCCTCCACGCCGCCACCATCCCATCATGGGGAGTTCTGAGGTGTACACGAATACTTCGTAAAAGCCCGGAATTTGTATCTGGGTAGTCCATTCGGCCTTGTTGCTTCCGGTTCCGGATTTTTTATACATGGCACTATTGATATAATCCCCGTAATAATTGGGGCCTATCGTGGCTGTCCATCTGCTGGGTGGCATCCAGAAATTCAGGTGCTTGTATTTATCCTCGCTCTCTTTTTTAAATAAAGATTGCAGTTTGTTTTTTTGATTGGATTCAATGATTCGGAATCCGGGATCTTCATTATCCACCGTGATCTCTTTCGGATTGAATGTGAACAAGGCGGCATCCGTGTCGAAAATTCCTGTTGTCGAATCCGTGGTCGTGGTGGTCACTTTTGCAAAGCTGTGCATGATCGAACTGGGCAGATTCTGCGAGATATTCGTGTTAATCGTGAGATTGCTCGGACGTTCGTCACACAAAATGCGAATTTCTTTGTACTTCTGAGGTTCGATGATGTAATTTTTCGCCGGCTTTTCTTCCATTTGTGCTGCCCGTCCTCTTCTCCCTCGCGGACCTCCGGGGAACATGCCTCCTCCTTCCTCGATGTTGACAGAGATAATTCCCTCCACTTTCGTGGGATTGTAAATTTTAAACTTCACGATGTATTTCGTGTAGTCCCCGATTTCTATCTGGTCGGCATCAATGCCTTTTACGATAAATCGAGGAGTACTGTTGATCGTGTACCAACTCGGGATGAAATCCATCAAATTGAAATGGTATTTGCGGATAAATTCACTATTCAGGCGGGTAAAATTGATCTCTTGGAACGGGTATCTTTTCATGAAATCTGCCATAAAACTCTTGAATTCATTGGCTGAGAGGCGAGAATTAATGTAGTTTCTCAGGTAAATACCTTTCAGTTTCATCATTTCGTAGAACACCTCTGTTGAAAGCGTGTTGTCAAGCACGGCCTGTTCAAAACTTCTTCCGTTCAAGTAAGCGGCTGCCCGCTGGTCATCACCCATTCCACTGAACATGCGGAAAAAGTGTCGGCCTTGCGAACTTTCCTCCTGTTTCAGCATCGTGTTCATCACGATGTCGATGATCGGGAAATTCTGGGAATAGATAGAGCCGGCGTAATTGAAATACATGGATGACACATCGTACTTGTTCAACTTGGACGTTCCGGACCATTCTCTCGAAAACATGTTCACGAAAGTATTCCCCTCTGACTGGTACGTTTCTTCCGAGAGAAGTACGCGACGGACAAAATCCCGTACCACGTTCATCTCCACGTCGATATCTTCCATGCCTCCCCCGCGAGGATCATTACGTCCCCATTCGGCCATTCTTTTTTTAGCGAATTTGAAATTACTGCTGGGTAGGGTAGTGGCAAATTCCGGAAGGAAAACCATCTCCGGTTGCGTTTGTTCGCTATTCCCTTTCCAGTTGCGCACGTAACCCGCGTAGGAAATGGGCGTTTCCACCATGATGAATTTTGAGTACGGGTATTTGCGCCCTTTTCTCAATTCGTATTCGGACTTCACATCTTGAAGGAGTCCGGCTAACGTGTCCGGCATGTTGGGAAATATTTCGGAATAGAAATCATGTCCCTTGAAATTGTATAATTCGATCTGCACGGAATCAACCAGGATACTCTTCTTCTCGTAGTCTCCGATAGCTAAACTGATGCCGGACAATTGCTCGTTATTTTGGAATAGGGTCGTGTCCCCCGATTGGGAAGGCATCCCCTGTGAAAGAATCGTCCGGTTGTCGGGATGAATCACTTTTAGCGTGTAATTCGAGAAATTCTTCCGGATATTATAAGGAGCTTCCGGATTTACCGGAGGAAAAGTAGAGGGGTACCATAAGCATTCCGGGGTCAGCAGGGTAAATTGGTCCTGCACGAAAGCGTATCTTTTCCCGAAGCGGAGAATACTGCTTCCGGTTTGCGTGTCGTAATATTCTTCGTCCGTGATGTCCAGGTAGCAAATGTTCTCGTCGATGGAACCGTTGTACGCGATGTCCAGTTCAAGACTTTCGTACGGGCGGAGTTTGTGTTCTACGATAATAACTTGCGCGTCTCTTTCGTAGGGAACATCTTCTCCTTGTCGGGTTATTTTTTCAACTTGTAGAGAAGGATTTAAGTAGAACACGATCTTGTCAATCTCCTGATGATTCCGGTTTTGGACTTTTACATGTGAACTTACCGTGATCGTGTTGTTGTTCTGGGAGAATATAATTTCTTGGTTTAACAAGTGAGCCTTGTCAAAGTTACTGTATTTTTTATACCTTTCAGAGTATAGTTTGCGTTGATTGTCAATGTGGTCAAAACGGGCGTAGTACATGAAACCGCAGCCGACCCCGATGATCAGGATAATACATCCCAGGGCATTCAGCAAGATATTTTTCTTGGGATGCAGCGGTAAACGGTTGACCATGGCAATGGTAAACGTGAGCAAGCCCATTCCCAAGAACAGGAATGTAAACCGCTGGATAAGATAGGGGAGCAAATTCGTGTGTCCCAGCACATCGGAAAACATATTCGGCACCGTGAGGGCGAAGAAGTCAAATGCCCCGTGCTCCGCGTTGCCGAGATAAAATAAGGTTACCCCGATAAATCCCAGCATGATGACGAACGTCACCGCCTGATTGCGAATAAAACTCATGACCACGAACGATAATCCCAGCACGAAAATCAGTGACGGGATCGATAACGTGAGCAGGTAGAAGAAATAGGGGAACAGGGCAAACGGGGATTCACTTGCGAATACGTGAATGAAACCAGCGATGAGTAAAGCGACAATGTTCAACGATACAAACACCTTCATGATCCCCCAGGTTTTCCCGACAATGTAATCCGCGTTACTCATCGGTCGTACGTAAATCACCTCGGCCGTATCTAACTTCTTGTCTCGCTTTAAAAAACTTCCTGCCAAGAATATGGCAATGACAGATTGTGCGATATTGAAAAGATAGATATTGACAAACGGGATGGAAGACGGCATGGCGACCATGACCCATTCGAACCACCCTAGGTTTGACTGTGTACCCATGTGAAAAAATACAATCACTAAAAGGGATAAGATAGCGAATATACGAAATAGCCAGCTTCTCCGCAGGAGCTTGGTCTCGTATCTCGATATGGTGCTGATGTTGTGAATATTCATCGCTGGTTTCTTCTATAATTTACTGGAATAATTCGTTTTCTTTGATGGCTTCAACCTGCATGTTCATCTTGTCTTTCAACAAGTAGTCCATGTAGTAAACGTAGGCGTGTTCGAGATTCGGCTCGATGGCTTTATGCGAATAACCGTCGATACCGTCGGCTACCACCTGAATCTCCATTCCGCCGTCCGTCGGTATGGTTGAAATAATCGGGTATTTATCTTTGATCTCCTCGTACTCCAGGTCGGTTACGAAAATTTCCCATACTTTCCCGCGAGCCAGGTTGATCATCTCGTCCGGGGAACCTTCAAATTTCAGTTCTCCGCGGTTCAGCAGGGCCAGTTTCTTACACGTACTTGAAATATCTCCCACGATATGGGTGGAGAGGATGATAATGGAATCCTTGTCGCTAATGTCGGACAGGATATTACGGAATCGGATTCTCTCCTCCGGGTCCAACCCGGTGGTCGGCTCGTCCACGATAATCACTTTCGGGTTGCCGATGATGGCCTGGGCGATCCCGAGGCTTCGTTTTATACCCCC
>ENA-OROZ01002489-OROZ01002489.1-human-gut-metagenome-genome-assembly--contig:-NODE-2489-length-13759-cov-4.836033_pt1 | contig 13759 bp, 8 predicted proteins | sample MGYA00242138_ERZ509066 | MGnify/ENA primary metagenome ERZ509066 (study PRJEB26280, sample SAMEA2338691) | human gut metagenome | biome: human gut; feature: human-associated habitat; material: faeces... | reverse complement strand
CAGCCGCAGCGCCGTCGGCCGAAATTTCGAACAGCGCCGAACGCCCGCGCAACTCGCACCCCACCGTCAGCGTCTGCCCGAAACGGCACTCTTTCAGGAAATGAATGTCCAGCCGCACCGGAGCCTCCTGCGTCAGCATGTCGACGGGCAGCATGTCGAGCATCATTTCGATATAGCGCATCGTGTTGACGTGGCGGTTGAAGTCGATGTCGCTGTAAACCACGCGGTGTTCGGCCGTCGCGGTAGGGCTTACCGCCCGGATCTTGCGCGGCTTGTCCGTCGGGGGCGCGGCATCGACGATGGCGTCGGCATGCGCGTCGCCCACCCACGAGAGGTCGATCGCCGAACGGCTCTGCAGGTCGATCATCGCCCACTGCGTCACGGCGCGGCCGAATTCGCGGCCTGCGGCATCGGTCAGCGTGAAGTTTCGCGTCGAGAGCACCCGGCCGTAATCGCTGATCCACGTAGCCACGGTGTAGTCGGTGTACTGCGTGGGCTGGCAGTCGAATTCGACGGCCATGCGCGAAAGCACCCACGAATGGTTGTCAGCATTCAGCGCATCGACTCCGAACCCCTTGCCGTGGGCGTCGATGCCCGCGGTGTTGAGTATCGAGCCGCCCAGCGAAGGGATTGTCGCCCGCAGCGTGAAATCCACGTCCTGCGGTTCAACCCGGTAATTATAGCGAGATTTTTCAGCCATTGCATTGAATTTTACGGTTATGCAGGCAAAGATACGATTTTTTTCGTATTTTTGTTTTTGATGTTAACCCTTAAACCTGTTAGTTATGGAAGTGAAAAAACTCGATTTCGGAGAAACCCTCAAGGATTCCGTCGCCATCGGCGTAAAGAACGCACCTTCGGTGATCGCAGCAGTGGCCTTATGGCTCATTACGATCTGGATACCTTATCTCAATGTGGGTACCACAATCGCCATCACCTTACTGCCCACACAGTTGGCCAAGGGTGAGATTGTCAATCCCCTGGGCATTTTCGACAGCAAATACCGCCGCTACATGGGCGAGTTCTTCATCACGATGGGCCTGATGGTTTTCCCGATTTTCATCGGCGTGCTCTTCATGGTCATCCCGGGCATCGTGCTCTCGATCGCATGGACGCTCTCCTACTATTTCCTCATCGAAAAGGGCAAAAATCCGATACAGGCCATCAAGGCTTCGAACGACGCCACCTACGGCAGCAAATGGACCATGTTCTTCGTGTCGCTGGTCGTCGGCGTGCTGTTCGGCATCGTATTCGGCATTTTCCAGGCCATCTGCAACGCGATCGGCATCGGCTTCATCACGTTCGTCGTCATGTTCATCCTCTACGTGCTGGCCATCTCGATCTCAATGTCCATCAGCGCTTCATTCTGGAAACAGCTGAAAGACAACGTGGAGTAAACGCTCCGGAGACGATCCGAAGGACGGCCGCCTGTGCCGTCCTTTTTTGTCCGCCGCGAAAAATTTCATCGAAAAACGATAAATATTATTTGTTTTTCGAAAATTAATTCTATCTTTGCAACTGTAAAACCAAAATAGTCACACATGCAGAACAAAAAATCGCTCCTGCAACGCCTGCTGGTCATTTACATTACGTTTTTCATCGTACTCGTGGCAAGCATCGCCCACGGAATCCTGCCCAATTTCTCGCGGGGCGCGGCGGAAGGCGCGGAACTCGGTAACGACATCGCCGAAAAGTGGAAATCCGGCGTGCCGCGCATGATCTACATGCTGGGCGACATCCGGGTGACGGGACAGCCCGAAACGGCCGTCGAAATCGCCGCGGCGCCGGGCGTGGAAATCAAAGCCAACGTCCGCAAACTCGCCCTGGTCGTCGAGCAGAACGCCCCGGGCACATCCCCGCTGGGGCTGGCATTCCGTTCGATCGGCGGCAGCGCATGGCTCTATGCGCTGGTCCTGCTCTGCCCGCTTCTCTATCTGGCCATCATCGTACTGATGTTCGTGATCATCCACTCGCTGCGCCGCTCGATCCGCGAAGAGCGCACGCTCGACAAACGCAACGTCTGGTATCTGCGCGCAATCGGCATGCTGACGATCGTCACCGAACTGATCAGCGACACCGTGGACTGGGTGATGAACAGCCGCGCCGCCGAACTGCTCGCCGGAAGCGGATACACCGTCGACGCGGGTTTCCACGTCTCCTACGCAATGATCATCATGGGTATCCTGATCCTTTTCGCCGCCGAGGTCTTCGCCATCGGCCAGAATTTGAGCGAGGAGCAGAAACTGACCATCTAAAACAGACGACATGAGAGAAATGCAAACGATAAAAGGGGGGGGGACGACTTTATGGCGATAATCATAAACATAGACGTAATGATGGCCAAACGCAAGATGTCGCTCGGCGAACTGGCCGAACGGGTCGACATCACGCCCGCCAACCTCTCGATCCTCAAGAACGGGAAGGCCAAGGCCATCCGGTTTTCCACGCTCGAAGCGATCTGCCGCGAGCTGGACTGCCAGCCGGGTGATATCATCGAATACCGCCCCGAAGAGACACAGAAACAATAAACCTTATACCACAAATGCCCATGAAAAAATTATTGATGCTGGCCGTCGCGGCGTTCGCCGCCGGCAGCGCCGCGGCACAGATGAACCAGCCGATCCCGGCCGATCCGGAGGTCCGCACCGGGAAACTGGAAAACGGAATGACCTACTACATCCGCCACAACGAAAAGCCGAAAGGCCAGGCTGATTTCTACATCCTCCACGATGTGGGAGCCATCCAGGAGAACGATTCGCAGCAGGGCCTCGCCCACTTCCTGGAACACATGGCCTTCAACGGAACCAAGAACCTCCCGGGCAAACAGCTCACGGAGTATCTGGAGACCGTGGGCGTGAAATTCGGCGCCAACCTCAATGCCGGCACGAGCTGGGATTACACGTGCTACAACATGAAGGACGTGCCGACCTCGCGCGAGGGAATCATCGACTCGGCGCTGCTGATCCTGCACGACTGGTCGCACTTCATCGCGCTGGAGCCGTCGGAAATCGACTCGGAGCGCGGCGTGATCATGGAGGAGCTGCGCACGCGCGACGGCGCGTCGTGGCGTTCGACGATGAAGCTGTTGCAGGCGCTGGGCAAAGGCACGAAATACGAGCGCCGCAACCTGATCGGCTACCTCGACGGGCTGAAGAACTTCCGGCACAAGGAGCTGGAGGATTTCTACAAACAATGGTACCGTCCGGACTACCAGGCCGTAATCGTGGTCGGTGACATCGACGTGGATGCCATCGAATCGAAGATCAAGACGCTGATGGCCGACATTCCGGCTCCCGCCGCCGGCGCATCGCAGAAGGAGACCATCGAGGTTCCTGACAACGAGGAGCCGATCGTCAGCATCTACACCGATCCCGAAATGCAGGGTACGAAGGTGCAGCTCTTCATCAAGCGCCCGGCGCTTCCCGAACAGCTCGCCAACACGGTGCTGGCCGAGGCCAACAACGTGATCGAGGCCTACATGACCACGATGGAGAACGCCCGCCTGCAGGAGATCGCCATGCAGCCCGACGCGCCGTTCCTCGGCGCCGGCATGGGCACGGGCGACGTGATCGGCATCATCCCGACGCTCGACGCCACGGTATTCGTGGCCATGACCGAGGACGGCAAGCTGGCCCGCGGCTTCGAGACCCTCTATACCGAAATGGAGAAGGTGCGCCGCTACGGATTCACGCAGGGCGAGTTCGAACGCGCCCAGGAGAACCTGATGCGTCAGGCCGAACGCTCGTACGCCAACCGCAACGACCGCCGCAACAACGAATTCGTGCAGACCTATCTGAACAACTACCAGAAAAACCAGCCGATGCCCGATGCCGAGACCGAATGGCAGCTCGACAGCATGCTGATCAAGATGCTCAACGTGGATGCCGTCAACGCCTTCGCGAAGCAGACCATTCTCCCGACGAATCAGGTGATCGTGATCAACGCTCCCGAGAAGGAAGGCGTCGCAACGCCCACCGCCGAGGAGATTCTCGCCATCCGCGACAAGGTGGCCGCATCGGAGGTCACGGCCTATGAGGACAACGTGGTCAAGGAGCCGCTGATCGCAGAAGGGACCGTGCTCAAAGGCTCGCCCGTGAAGAAGACGGTCGAGGACAAACAGCTCGGAACGACGGAATGGACGCTGGCCAACGGTGCGAAGGTCGTCGTGAAACCCACGACCTTCAAGGCCGACGAAGTGCGCCTGGGCGTAGTCGGCAAGGGCGGCCTGTCGCTGCTCTCGGACGAGGAGTACTACATGGGCGAAATGATGCCCGCCGTGAACTCGATGTCGGGCGTCGGCAAATTCTCGGCCACGGAACTCAAGAAACAGCTTTCGGGCAAAACGGCCTCGGTGCAGCCCTCGGTGGAGAACTACACCAGCGCCATGGGCGGCGTCTGCTCGCCCAAGGACATCGAGACGATGCTCCAGCTGCTCTACCTCAATTTCACGCAGCCCCGGTTCAACAAGGACGACGTGGACAATCTCACGAAGATGCTCCTCGCCCAGCTCGCCAATGCCAAGTCGAATCCCGACTTCCTGATGCAGGAGAAGGTGGCCGACGTGACCTACGGCCACAATCCCCGCCGTCAGATGATCTCGACGGAGATCGTCAACAAGTTCGACTTCGAACAGCTGCCCGGCATTTACGCCAAGCTCTACCCCGGAGCCAACGGATTCGTCTTCACGTTCGTGGGCAACATCGACCCCGAAACGCTGAAACCCCTCGTGGAGAAATACATCGGTTCGATCCCCGCCGCCCGCAAACCGATCAATTACGTCGACGACAAGGCCTATCCGGTGAAAGGCGAGGTTACGGAGGAGTTCACGGCTCCGATGCAGCAGCCGAAGGTCTCGGTCAACTACCATTTCTCGGGTGAGATGCCCTACACGCTCAAAAACAAAATGGCCCTGACGTTCCTGACGCAGGCGCTCAATTCGCGCTATCTCGTTTCGATCCGCGAGGAGAAGGGCGGAACCTACGGCGTGCGCGTCCAGGGTTCGACGAAGTACATCCCCCGCGAGACTTACAGCATGACCATTTCGTTCGACACCAACGAGGAGATGGCCGACGAACTGCGCGAGATCGTGATGAAGGAGATCGAGGAGATCGCAGCCAACGGTCCCAAGAGCGAGGACATCGAGAAACACCGCGAATTCATGCTCAAGAGCTGGAAGAACAGCCTCGAACAGAACGGCGCATGGATGAACTACATCCAGATCAAATACGGCTCGGGCCTGAACTACATCGCCGACCACGAACAGGCGATCCGCGACCTGACCAACGCCGACGTGCAGGCGCTCGCCAAGAAGATCCTTGCGGACGGAAACCTCGTGAAGGTCGTCATGCGCCCGTCGAAGTAAGCACCAAAACAAACGATTTTTCAAAACAACAGAACAAGGCAGTCACCCAGTTGACTGCCTTTTCTTTTTCCGAACGGGCTGAAAATGGTTAACTTTGTACCGTTAATTACCAAATTCATCATGCAAAAAAGTATTCGGCTGGTCTCCGGCCTCTATCTCAAACTGTCGCTGCTGACCGTCGCCGTCGGCCTCGTGCTGCGCGTCGTACTGCTTTTCAACGAGCAGACCACCTCACTCGCCTTCTCATTCGGCGAATGGTGCGAAGTCTTCCTGCTGGGCGCCGTGAACGATTTCTGCGCCGCGACGGCGGGATTCATTTTCCTCTGGCTCTTCATGTTGAGCGTTTCGCGCACCAAGTACAAAAAGCCGTGGGGCTACATCCTCCTCGCCCTGCTCGTGGCGGCGTTCTGCTACGTGGCGTTCTTCAACACGATCTTCGACGAATACGGAAGCGTCGCGCCGCGAATCGCTCTCTATGTGCTGGGCTACTGGGCCGGCAGCTTCGCACTGCGGCTTTTCCTGCCCGGATTCCGCAGCCACTGGACCACGGTGTGGTTCGCCCTCTTCATCGTCGTCTACGTGGGCGCCATCATCTTCAACGGCATCAGCGAATATTTCTTCTGGAGCGAATTCGGCGTCCGCTACAACTTTATCGCCGTCGATTACCTGGTCTACACCAACGAGGTGGTGGGCAACATCATGGAGTCCTACCCCGTCATTCCGATGACGCTGGGCATCGTCGTCGTGACACTGCTCGTGACGTGGTACTTCTTCCGCAGCGAACTCGTGCAGACCGAATGCCTAAAAGGCTGGAGGTGGAAAGCCGTAATCGGACCGGCCTACGTCGCGGCGCTGTTCGCCGCGATCGGGCTGCTGAACTTCAACACCCGCTTCCAGGACAGCGACAACGTCTACGTCAACGAATTGCAGGCCAACGGACTCTACAAGTTCTACGACGCCTTCGTCAAGAACACACTCGACTACGAACAGTTCTACCTCACGCGTCCCGAAGCCGAGGCCGAAGCCTTCGTGCACGGGGTCTACCAAAGCACGGGCGACAACCTGCACGCCGTGCGCGCCGAAGGGGAGGAGATCCGCCGCAACATCGTGCTGATCACCATGGAGAGCATGAGCGCCTCGTACATGGAGCGGTTCGGCAACACGGAACGGATCACGCCCGTACTCGACTCGCTCTACAAACTGGGACTGGCGTTCGACCGCGTATACGCCACGGGCAACCGCACGGTGCGCGGCCTGGAGGCCGTGACGCTCTCGCTGCCGCCCTGCCCGGGCCAGAGCATCATCAAGCGTCCGAACAACGCCGGAATGCACTCCGCGGGAGCCTTGCTGCGCGACAAGGGATACAACGTGACCTATTTCTACGGCGGCAACAGCTATTTCGACAACATGGAGACCTTCTTCTCGGGCAACGGATACGACATCGTCGACCAGAAAAGCTACAAACCCGAAGAGATCACCTTCGCCAACATCTGGGGCGTTTGCGACGAAGACGCCTACGACAAAGTGATCCGCTCGCTCGGCGAGCGGGCCGATACGACCGCAGCGCCCTTCTTCGCCCACGTCATGACGGTCAGCAACCACCGGCCCTACACCTACCCGGCAGGCCGGATTCCGATTCCGAACGATGCGAAACTGCGTTCGGGAGGCGTCATGTACACCGACTACGCATTGGGACGCTTCTTCGAAGAGGCCAGCCGCCAACCCTGGTTCGATAACACGGTTTTCGTCATTACGGCCGACCATTGCGCCTCGAGTGCCGGCAAAACCGAAATCCCGCTGGAGAAATACCACATTCCCGCCCTGATCTTCGCTCCGGGACTCATCACACCTCAACAAGTAGATAAGGTGATCTCTCAAATAGACCTGATGCCTACGCTCTTCTCGCTGCTGGGGATGGATTACGACTCCCATTTCTTCGGTCAGGACGCATTGTCCGACGATTTCCGGGAACGGGCCTTCGTCGCCACCTATCAGGACCTGGGTTATCTCGAAGGCGACGTATTCACCGTACTTTCACCCGTCAACCGGGCGGAACAGTACCGGATTTCACCCACGGAGGAAGACCGCTACAACCTCGTGCTGGAGGAGGGCATCCCCTCGCAGGAGCTGCTCGACCGGGCGATCAGCCTTTATCAGACTTCGTCGGCGTGGAATACCCGGCCGTAGATAGTCGAAAGCGGGAACCTGCATGATTTTTGGGTTGTTTTATTTTGGAAGTCCGCAAAATTGTCCTATATTTGCACCACTCTTTGAGAAAAAAGAGGGTTTGGAGAGTTGGGTGAGTGGCTGAAACCACCAGTTTGCTAAACTGACGTACGAGATTACTGTACCGGGGGTTCGAATCCCCCACTCTCCGCAAATTAAGATTTTACAAATAAAAAAGGTTACGACAGATGCGTAACCTTTTTATTTTTCCAGAGCGTCTGCAAGCGAGTTCCCGCACTCCGGAAAAGTGAAAAAGTATCCGTGTAAAGAGCGGATTCCGTTTATTCATCGACTTTGCAGGGACTCTTCCATTATGGGAAGGACGAGCGGCACGTGGTAACACGAAGTCAATCCCCTTCTCTCCGCAGAACAAAAGATACCCGGATGGACCGGGAAAACGATAAAACAGGATTGAGTTTACTCCGACCCTATTTTTTTATTCGAACAACGACGTAAAGTTATCTTCTCAACCGGTGCAAAAAGCCCACGCACGCCAACGGAAAAAAAATCAAATCCGATCGTTGTCATTCATCTCCCGGCCATAGCGGATTGCCTGCGCCCGGATCCTCTATTCGAAGATACTTTCGCTACCTTCCGATAAAATCGGGAAATAGGGTTTCCAATACAAACGCAGGCTATTCAACCGAAAAACAGAGGGATAACCTCAACAAACCAGATCGGATAATTACACAGACCGTTCCAAAACCAGGCTTGTCAGGCGAAATAGCGGAGGCAGAAGCCAATAGAACAAAAAACCCATTGGATTGCATATTAAGACACAACAAATGCGTTTTTCAGTCGTAAAAGCTTGAAATATAGACTTTTTTCCGGGGGGGGGAAATTGCGCTTTTTTGTTTGGTTATTACGCGAATAAACTCTACTTTTGTAATCGGAAATGACCTGCCAGGCAAGACAGGCTTCTGTTTCCAGAGGTTCGGTGTCGTTTCTGGGTCAGAAACAGAGATCCCGGGTGCCGAAAACAGAATCGCACACGATTCGTTCTGCGGCCAACCTTTAGTTGCTGCGCGGTGGAAATCACACAAAAACCGCGGGGGATTGTGGAGTATGCCCTTTTCACAAATACGGTACATACTTTTAGCACACCGCTCCTCCGAGAAAACAGACACAGGGCAGCGAATCGATACGCCACTGAATCCTCTTCCGACCTCGAAAGATCTGCAAAAGAGTTTTACGGTCGGATTCGGCAAAACCGGCGCACCTGCCTACGGCCGCAGGAGAAAAGGAATCGGACCTGCAAACAAGATCGACAGACGAAGGGCGCCCCCGGAGCGATGCAATTACGATTTCGGGACATTCGGCGGGACCTAACACCGCCTCCAAATTATGTCAGACAAAAACGGCGAAGAGTGCTGGTATGCACTGAAAGTATTTTATAACCGGGTATTCGAACTCGAAAAACAGCTCTCGCAGGAAGGAGTGCGGAGTTATATTCCCCTGCTCCACGAAGACACCGTCGCCGGGGACAAAAAGATACGGAAACGCAAACCGGCCGTTTCGTCCCTGATGTTCATCCGCCAAAGCGAACACTATCTGCTCGAATTGCAGGACCGGATGAAAGCGAGTTGTCCGTTCATGGCCTACTTCGACCGGGAAACGAAAAAACCGGCAGTCATTCCGGACCGGGAAATGGAGCTGTTCATGCAGATCACTTCCGCCGACACTTCCGACCTGGAATATTTCAGCGACGAAGCGATCGACTACCGTTCCGGCGACAAGGTCCGGGTCACGGGCGGCCCGTTCAAGGGAGCCGAGGGGTACATCAAGCGGATCCGGGGCAACCGCCGCCTGGTCGTCGCTCTGGAAGGCATCATCGCCGTAGCGACGACCTACATCCCGGGACGTTTCCTGGAAAAAATGCCCGAAAACTGACCTTCGCGCCTCGAACAATGAAAGTTGCACGGTAATTGTCGGAAAACGGGACAGCGGTCCTGCGGGTCTTAAACCCGACGCCCTGTTCCGTTCCGAATACAGCCCGCTTCGAAAATCGACAGATTACAACATACACGACAAGAGCTGACGAACAATCAGTCCTTTGCAAAATATTTATTCTAACGAACCATGTACCGTCTGATAGAAAAATTGCACTTGGAACGCTATCTGAACTCCAGATTGATCCTTGCCATCGACCTGGTCGTATCGGGGGTAGCTTCGCTATGCGCACTGGTGTTGGTGAGATTGCTGCTTCCTCCCCTCTCCAACATTTCGAAATTCGCCCTGTTATGGATTGGCTGCGCGGTCGTATATTCGTTCATCACCTTTTTCCTGCTCAAGACCTATCGGTCGGTCATCCGCCACTCCACGTTGCGGGAAATCGCAAAATTCGTCGTGGCGGTCATCGGCAAGGAACTCCTGTTGGGACTGACCATTCTGCTCTACCCGCCTACACCGCTGTTCGGTATGCATATGCTGGCTCTGCTGCTGTTCGATCTGCTGCTGACCCTTTGCGGCCTGATCCTGATCCGGGTAGCGATGATTATCGTGTACGACCTGGTCAAAAACAACCTGAAATCCCGCAAACCGCACCAGTTGGTGTTGGTTTACGGATTAAGCGAAAAATCGGTATCGCTGGTCACCCGCTTGCAAAGTTCTCCGCATTACAAGGTCGTAGGGTTCCTGACTTTCGGCCGGAGAATGAAAAACCACACCATCGCGGAGTGTCCGGTCTATTATTTCGAAAATGAATACAGCATTCGATACCTCCGGCAACGGTACGACATCGATGCCGTGCTGTTCCCGACCAACGAAGAGGCACAGACCGAGCAGGAGCGCCTGATCCGCTACTGCGTCGAAAGCAATCTGAAAATCCTGATCGCACCGCCTATCGACGAAGTCATCGACGGCAAGATCATGCGGCAGTCTATCCGCGAAATCAAGATCGAAGACCTGCTGGGCCGCCCCGAAATCAAGATCTCACTGGACGAAATCATCGCCAATTTCCGGGAAAAAACCGTCATGGTCACCGGAGCCGCCGGTTCGATCGGCTCGGAACTGTGCCGCCAACTGGCATCGTTCGGAATCGAGAAATTGATCCTGTTCGACAATGCAGAAACCCCGATGCACAACCTGCGGCTCGAACTCGAAGAGCGCTTCCCGAAGCTGGAATTCGTCCCCGTGATCGGCGACATCCGGCTGCCCAACCGCCTGGATTTCGCCTTCCGCACGTTCCATCCCCAGGTCGTATTCCACGCCGCCGCTTACAAACACGTCCCCCTGATGGAGGAAAATCCCTGCGAAGCGGTGCTGGTCAATGTCATCGGCACACGCAACGTCGCTCTGAAATGCCTGGAATACAACGTCGAAAAGATGGTGATGATCTCGACCGACAAAGCCGTGAATCCCACCAATATCATGGGCTGTACCAAACGCCTGGCCGAAATTTACGTACAGTCGCTCGGGCTGGCCATCGAACAGGGAACGATCGAGGGGGCCACGAAGTTCGTAACGACCCGTTTCGGAAACGTCCTCGGCTCGAACGGCTCGGTAATTCCGCGTTTCCGCGAGCAGATCGCCAAGGGCGGACCGGTAACGGTCACCCATCCGGACATCACCCGTTTCTTCATGACCATTCCCGAGGCCTGCCAGTTGGTCATGGAGGCCGCAACGATCTCTACAGGCAATCAGATCTGCGTTTTCGATATGGGTAAATCGGTGAAAATCGCCGACCTGGCCAAACGCATGATCGAACTGGCCGGATACGAACCCGGCGAAGAGATCAAGATCGAATACACGGGACTGCGTCCGGGTGAAAAACTGTACGAGGAGGTACTCTCGAACACCGAAAATACGATCCCCACGACACACGACCGGATACGTATCGCCAAAGTGCGCGAATACGACTACGCCGAAGCCTGCGCTGCGACCGAACAGCTCGAACAATTCGCCAGGATGGTAAACGTCCCGGACACGGTTTGCCTGATGAAAAAGATCGTTCCGGAATTCAAATCGAAAAACTCCGAATTCGAACAGTTCGACAAAGTGCAGCCCGCATAAAACAGAAATCACCACTATCCCCGATAACCAACCATGAAAGGAATCGTTCTGGCCGGAGGCTCCGGCACCCGTTTATACCCGATCACTAAAGGAGTCAGCAAACAACTGCTGCCGATCTACGACAAGCCGATGGTTTACTACCCCATCTCCGTCCTGATGCTGGCCGGAATACGCGATATTCTCATCATCTCCACGCCGGCCGACCTTCCGGCTTTCCGGCGTCTGCTGGGCGACGGATCGGATTACGGCGTTCGGTTCGAATACGCCGAACAGCCTTCGCCCGACGGACTGGCCCAGGCGTTCCTGATCGGCGAGAAGTTCATCGGCAGCGATTCCGCCTGCCTGGTGTTGGGCGACAACATCTTCCACGGCTCGGGCTTCTCGACGATGCTCCGGGAAGCGGTCCGCACGGCCGAAGAGGAGAACAAGGCCACCGTATTCGGCTACTGGGTCGATGATCCGGAGCGTTACGGCGTGGCGGAATTCGACGGAAACGGCAACTGCCTTTCGATCGAGGAAAAGCCGGCCAATCCCAAATCCAACTATGCAGTAGTGGGACTCTACTTCTATCCCAACAAAGTGGTCGATGTGGCTAAAAAGATCAAACCTTCGGCCCGAGGCGAACTGGAAATCACGACTGTAAATCAAGTCTTTCTGCAAGACAGCCAACTGAAAGTCCAAACCCTCGGACGCGGCTTCGCATGGCTCGATACGGGCACGCACGACTCGCTGGCACAGGCCTCGATTTTCGTCGAGGTGATCGAAAAGCGTCAGGGGCTGAAGATCGCTTGTCTGGAAGGCATCGCCTACCGCAACGGCTGGATCACGGAGGAGAAGATGCGCGCACTGGCCGGGCAGATGCTCAAGAACCAGTACGGACAATACCTTTTGAAACTCCTCGACGAAAAATAATCCCATGAAAGTTCTGACAACGGCCATAGAAGGCGTGGTTATCCTTGAGCCGGAGGTTTTCGGCGACGCGCGGGGTTACTTCTTCGAGAGCTACTCGCAGCGGAAGTTCGACGAGCAGGTGCGTCCCGTGCGCTTCGTGCAGGACAACGAATCGCATTCGCGCTACGGCGTACTGCGGGGCCTCCATTTCCAGAAGGGCCTCTGCGCCCAGTCGAAACTCGTGCGCGTTGTCCGGGGCCGTGTGCTCGACGTCGCGGTTGATATCCGCCGTGGCTCGCCCACGTTCGGACGACACGTCTCGGTGGAACTCTCGGGGGATAACAAACGCCAGTTCTTCATACCTCGCGGCTTCGCACACGGCTTCGCCGTGCTGAGCGATGAAGCGACGTTCCAGTACAAGTGCGACAACCCCTACGCCCCGGAGTCGGAGGGCGCTATCGCGTGGGACGACCCATCGCTGGGCATCGACTGGCACCTGCCGCCCGGAGATGTCGTGCTCTCGCCCAAGGACAGCCTCCACCCGCGGCTGGAGGAGGCCGGGGAGTTGTTCGACTATAATACGGATTACTATGCTTAATATCCTGATCACGGGAGCGAACGGACAGCTCGGCCGCTCCCTGCAGCGTCTGGGCGGTGTCTCGCCCCACAACTATATCTGTACGGACGTCGCGGAGCTGGACATCACCGATGCCGGGGCGGTCCTGCGTGCGGTCCGGGAACAGGGGATCGACGTTATCGTGAACTGTGCGGCCTATACCGACGTGGAGAAGGCCGAGGAGGACGAGGCGAGGGCCGACCTGCTGAACCACAAGGCTGCGGGCAATCTCGCAGCTGCAGCCAAGGAGACGGGTGCGACACTGTTCCATGTCTCGACGGACTACGTCTTCGACGGTACGGCCCATACGCCCTATACGGAGGATGTGACGCCTTCGCCGCTGGGGGCGTACGGCCGCACGAAACTTGCGGGCGAACGCGCCGTCATGGCCTCGGGCTGCCGGTATCTGATCTTCCGCACGGCGTGGCTCTATTCGGAGTACGGGAAGAACTTCCTGAAGACGATGCTGCGCCTGACTTCGGAGCGGGATACGCTGCAGGTGGTCTTCGACCAGATCGGCACGCCGACCTACGCCGGGGACTTGGCGCTGGCGATCTTCTCGATCATCGAGGCGGGGCGCTATGCGGGCAATGAGGGCGTGTACCACTTCACCGACGAGGGCGTGTGCTCGTGGTACGACTTCGCGGTGGAGA
>ENA-OROZ01002481-OROZ01002481.1-human-gut-metagenome-genome-assembly--contig:-NODE-2481-length-13790-cov-4.886858_pt1 | contig 13790 bp, 14 predicted proteins | sample MGYA00242138_ERZ509066 | MGnify/ENA primary metagenome ERZ509066 (study PRJEB26280, sample SAMEA2338691) | human gut metagenome | biome: human gut; feature: human-associated habitat; material: faeces... | reverse complement strand
CTCCTTCACCGCCGTATCCGGCAGACCGACAATTTCAAACATCGGCATGCCGTCCACACAATATGCCTCCACCGTCACCGGGTAGCCCTGTATGCCCGTCAGCCCCATACTCTGAACACTTGCAAGCACGGCAAACACTTCCATTTCGTTCTTCTTTGTTTACAGAAAGTATATCATACGCATCCTGCGCAGGCAAGTGGAAAGGGGAAGCCGCCGCCGAAAATCATCTTTTTCGGCCGCCGTGCGCGCTCAAACCGCGCCCGCATCCGTCCCCTTTTTATTTTCGCCCGCCCGATCGGTTGCAAATCTGTCAACCGAGGCGTATAATGAGAATGGCGTTTATTTTATTCAAAGTCAATCACAAAGGAATTTTGCTGTCATGCGTTTTCAAACTGTTCATACCCCCACGTCGCTCACCGAAGGCCCGATCTCGCAGGCGCTGATCTCCTTCGCGCTCCCGCTGCTTCTGGGCAACCTGTTCCAGCAGCTCTATAACACGGCGGATTCCCTGATCGTCGGCAATTTTCTGGGCAGCGAGGCGCTGGCCGCCGTCAGCTCCTCCGGCAACCTGATCTTCCTGATGGTCGGTCTGGTCAACGGCGTCTCGATGGGCGCGGGCGTCGTCATCGCGCGCTATTTCGGCGCGAAGGATTACGACCGCATGCAAAAGACCATCCACACGCTGCTGGCCTTCGGCCTCGTCGCGGGCGCGCTGCTGACGGTTGTCGGCGTCGCGCTCTCCCCGGTGATGCTGCGGCTGATGGATACGCCGGAAACGGTTCTGCCCAATTCCATCAGCTATTTCCGCACCTATTTCACCGGCTCGCTGGCTTTCGTGCTCTATAACATCTGCATGGGCTTTTTGCAGGCCGTCGGCGACAGCCGCCACCCGCTGCAATACCTGATTATTTCTTCCCTCGTCAACGTCGTGCTCGACCTGCTCTTTGTCGGCGTGTTCCACATGGGCGTGTGGTCCGCCGCCGCGGCGACGGCCATTTCCCAGTTGGTGAGCATGGCGCTGTGCCTGCTCCGCCTGATGCGCAGCGAACGCGCGTACCGCGTCAGCCTGCGGAAAATCCGCTTTGACAGGCGCGCGCTCCTCGAAATTCTGCAAAACGGCCTGCCCGCCGGTCTGCAGAGCACCGTGTTCAGCCTGTCCAACGTGGTGATCCAGTCGGCTATCAATTCCTTTGGCTCCACGGTCGTGGCCGGAAACTCTGCCGCATCCAACCTCGAGGGCTTCATCTACACCGGCATGAATGCCTTTGCGCAGGCGGCCGTGACCTTTACCAGCCAGAACGTGGGTGCCCGCCGGTACGACAACCTCGACCGCGTCATGCGCAACTGTCTGCTCTGCGTCACTGTGGCGGGCCTGTTCCTGGGCTGCGGCGCTTACTTTGGCGGTGAGGTCCTGCTGCACTTCTACTCCACGGATGAAGCCGTGGTGGCTGCCGGCCTGTCCCGGATGCAGATCATCTGCACTGCCTACTTCCTGTGCGGCATAATGGACACTCTGGCCAGCTGCCTGCGCGGCCGCGGCTACTCGGTGATTCCCATGATCGTCAGTCTGGTGGGCAGCTGCCTGCTCCGTCTGGTCTGGATCGCAACTATCTTCCGGATGTTCCGCTCTACCGGCACGCTGTACATCAGCTATCCCCTCAGCTGGGCCCTGACCGCAGGGGTGCATCTCATTTGCCTGCTGGTCGTGCGCAAAAAGATGAACGATCAGCTGAAGGAAGAGAGCCGCCTGGCCACCTAACAAAAAACGCTCTCCTGTGCTCAGCAGGAGGGCATTTTTTGTTTACAGCATCTTCTTTAACAGATATCGGTCATACCCGCCGTACATCTCACGGCGGTCGGCAATGACAAAACCGCAGGCAAGGGCATTGTTCAGGCTGTATTGATTCTCCGGGCTGACGGTGGCCCCGATGCCCACGATGCCGGGCCGGACAAGGGGCAGCGCAGCTTCCAGCAGCTTCCGCTGCAGGCCGTTGCCCCGCCAGTCCGGGTGGACCACCGCGCTGTCTGCATTGGCCCAGTGCTCCCACTCCTCCCGGGGCACCCCCAGAAAGGCCGCATAGTTGTGCGCGCTCCGGCCACAGTAGCGCAGGATAAAGTACGCCCCCAGCCGTTCGCCGTCGTATGCCCCGATGCACAGGTCCTCCCTCAGGTAGGCCGTGATATTCTCCAGTGTGTCCGGCACAAACTGCTCCGGGTGGGGCATGGCGGCCCGCACTTCGTTCTGCAAAGCAAAGAATGCGGCGGCATCCGCAGGGCTGCACCGGCGCAGGCGAATGGGAAGCTGTGCAGGCCGGCCACACACTTTTTGCAATATCAGTTCCATTTTGTGAACCCTCCAAAAATAAAATCATACTTTCTGCTGGATTCCAGTATAATTACCATTCAAAATAAAGTCAAATCATGCTATAATGAAAGTAAGAGAATCTGTCCGGCGCAGCTTTTGGGATGCAGGGCAGGTTTTCCCAAGTCCAGGCGGGCACTGCCCCGCCCGCGAACCGGAGGAACAGCCCATGAAAGAATCCAGCTCTTCGTCATCCATCCGCCTGGGCGGTGCGGTCATCAGTGACCGTGTCGTCGCGGCGCTTCTGGAAGAACTGCGCACCGGCCGCTACGCCGATGCCGACCGCCTGCCCGCCGAGGTCGATCTGGCCGCGGAACTCGGTGTCAGCCGTACCGTGATCCGGGACGCGCTGAGCGAGATGGAGCGCGCCGGTTACATCGAGCGTGTGCGCGGCATTGGCACAGTGGTCAACCGCACCGTGCTCGGCCTGCGCAGCCGCCTTGACCAGAAGCTGGAATATTACCCGCTGATCCGCAGCTTTGGCAGCTACCCCCACGCCGATGGCATCCAGATCTATCCCATCCGCGCCGGGGCCGAACTTGCCCGGGATCTTGCCATTGCACCGGGGGATGAGGTCATCTGCATCAAAAAACGCATCCTGGCCGACACCACTCCGGTCATCTACTCCATCGATTATCTGCCCCGCGCCCTCTTTGGCAGCCGGGACTACACCCGCATCGACCTGAGCGGCGGCGTGTTCGATATCCTGGAGCAGGAATGCAACCAGCAGATCTCCTCGAATGTGGCCCACCTCAAGGCCAGCTGCGGCGACGAGGCCATCCGGGCTGCCATGCGTCTTGCCCCCGGCGAGGCCATGCTGCTGCTGGATGAGATCTGCTTCAACCGTCTGTGCCACCCGGTCATGCGCTCACTGAGTTATTACACGAATTTCTTCGATTTTTCCATTCTACGAAAATTACTTTGACGGAGGTAAAATTCATGCGCCATCTCATCGATCCCTTGGATTTCAGCCAGGAAGAGATCACCTCTCTGCTGAATCTGGCCGACCGCATCCGCTCCGATCCTGCCGCTTACCAGGACGTTGCGGCTCACAAAAAGCTTGCCACTCTGTTCTATGAGCCGTCCACCCGCACCCGCCTTTCCTTTGAGGCGGCCATGCTGAACCTGGGCGGCCATGTACTGGGCTTCCCGAGCGAGAGCGTCTGCAGCGCTTCCAAGGGAGAAAGCGTTGCAGATACCATCCGTGTGGTCTCCTGCTATGCTGATATCGTGGCAATGCGCCATCCCAAAGAGGGTGCGCCGTTCCGCGCTTCCCGCTACTCCCGCATCCCGGTCATCAATGCCGGTGACGGCGGCCACCAGCACCCCACCCAGACCATGACCGATCTGATGACCATCCGCACCCGGATGGGTCGGCTGGATAACCTGACCATCGGCCTGTGCGGCGATCTGAAGTTCGGCCGCACCGTCCATTCTCTCATCAAGACCATGGCACGCTGCAAGAACATCCGCTTTGTACTCATCAGCCCCGAGGAGCTGCGGGTGCCCGACTACATCATCAAGGACGTGCTGGAAGCCAACGGCATCGAGTACCGTGAGACCCGGAGCCTGGAGGAATCCATGCCCGAGCTGGATATCCTGTACATGACCCGTGTGCAGAAGGAGCGTTTCTTCAACGAGGAGGATTACATCCGCCTGAAGAACAGCTACATCCTGACCAGCGAAAAGATGGCCCTTGCCAAGCCTGAAATGGCAGTGCTGCATCCCCTGCCCCGCGTGAACGAGATCGCACTGGATGTGGACAACGACCCCCGTGCCGCCTACTTTGAGCAGGTGCAGAACGGCGTATACATCCGCATGGCACTGATCATGACGCTGCTGGGTCTTGCCGACCCCAAGGCACCGAAGGAGGGCAACTGATATGCTGAATATTGACGAGATCCAGAACGGCATTGTGATCGACCACATCAAGGCAGGCACCGCTGTGGGCCTGATGGAGCTGCTGGGCATCACCGGCAACAAGACCGCCAACGTGGCACTGATCCAGAATGCGCGCTCCCACAAGGCCGACTGCGGCCGCAAGGACATCATCAAGGTCGAGGGGGATGCCTCCTGGCTGAACCTGGACGTGCTGGCCTACCTCGACCCTGACATCAGCGTGACCGTGATCGAAAACGGCAAGGCTGTGCGCAAGGAAAAGCCGAAGCCCCCCAAGCGTCTGGTGAACATTGTGCGGTGCCGCAATCCCCGCTGCATCTCCTCCATTGAAGAGGAATGCGACCAGATCTTTGAGATGAGCTCCAACGGCAAATACCGCTGCATCTACTGTGAGCAGGAGCTGCAGGTGAAGCCGGAATAATCGGTACAAAAGCAAAAGGCAGTGCGTCCCACGCGGCGCACTGCCTTTTTTGTTTGTTACACGAAATCCTCCCGCATCGGGGTGAAGATATCCAGCAGGATGCCCGCTTCCGTGCAGGTGCAGCCATGCTCCACACCGTCCTCCTTCCGGCCTGATCTCAAACAAAAAAAGTCCGACAAAGCTCCCTCCGGCAGCACCGCCCGGCATCCCATTCCCACATACGATGCCGTGCAGGTGCAGTGCATTCAGAAGGTCTCTATCTGCAGCAATCCCCCAAGATCGCCATTCAGAGCTTCGTCAGACTTTTTATTCGTAAAGACGTTCCGGCCCACGCACACACGCCTGCGTTCCCGGATATTCCTTCCTCTGTCGGCCGCAAACCATACAGCGGGGAGGCGCTCCTGCCTTTAACTTGATTTCATTGTAGCAGATTCCGATGAAACTTTCACCCCAAATGTCATATTCTGCAGGGTTTCATGTCATAACTTGCGGAGCGGGATGGTGCAGGTAAAGCGGAACCAGCACCCCCGGCAGCTGATGGTATATTCGCCGCCGTATTTTTTCAGCACATCCCGCACGTTCCACAGCCCGAAGCCGTGGCCCGCCCCTTTCTGAGAGATGCGGGGCAGCTGACCGTCCACGAGGTTCAGGTCCTTTTTCACCCGGTTGCGTACAGAGAGCACCACCTCGTCCTCGCTCTTCCGCATCCGCACATAGACCTCCGGCGGATCAGCCTGCGCGGCGGCCTCAATGGCATTGTTGAGCAGATTGGAAAGCACGATCACAAGATCCGTCTGGTCCATGGGCATATCCCGCAGATCGGGCAGATCAAAATAGACCATGACTCCTTTTCGGCTGGCTTCCTCGTACTTTTTGCTGAGCAGGGCATCCAATAAAGGGTTGTGGGTGTTCATAATGGTGGTATTCGCCGCAATGGTCTTTGTGAGCGTGGAGAGGTAGGCCTTTGCGCCCTCGTAATCTCCCTGCTGAAGCAGCAGAGCCAGTGCATCGGTGTGGTTGGTGAACTCATGGGTCAGCCGCCGCTGGGTCTTGTAGGATTCCAGAAGAGCTTCTGCGCTCTTCTTCTGGCGCACAGCCTCCACCATCAGTGTCTGCTGCTGCAGCATCTGGTCGTTGACCATCTGCACGATCCCCAGATGGATCAGCACTGCTATGGTCAGACCAAAGGTCAACATCATGTTCATCATGCTGGGCACTTCACTGCCGCCGGATACCATCAGCACGATGTTCAGCACCACAACGATGCCAGGAAAGAAGGACATGACCAACATCTGCAGCGGGGTCAACGCCTGCTCCCGCCGCCAGCGCCGGATAATGTAGGCTGCAAGCAGGCCAGCCCCCACAACAGCAGCAACCAGCAGGAACAGACAGCTGCGGTAGCGCCAGACCTCCCGGACGGGAATGTGCTTACACCAGGCAAAGGTGTAGCTGACTGTATTTTCCGTCAGCAGGCACATGATGCCGTTGACAAGGCAGGCCGAGAGCTTCTGGTTCCAGCTTCCGCCGAAAAAGAGCACCGTGACCAACAGGTAGATGACGTTCAATATCACAGATTCGATATTGAAAAAACCAATGTCATGCCGGATCGAAGCCGCCAGAAATACTGCTGCCAGCAGGGCTGCCCACAGGCAGGGGAAGCGGAATCTCCTGCCGCGGCCCAGAAATGCATAGTCCACCATGATAAAGGCCGCCCACTGGCCAATGCAGACCAGATGCCCCATCAGAAGCCAGAGCATTTCCTTAGTCATCCCCAAACTGCCCCTTCCATTCCAGATAGGTGCTGCGGATCTCAGCATAGCCGTTCCGGCTCACGCCCAGCTTGACCCCATTGCGCAGGGTGACCATATAGCTGCTGATCTGCCGGATGTACTTCATATTGACCACCGCGCTCCGCCCCACCCGCAGAAAGCCGTTCTCAAACAGGGCCTGCGGCAGCTCGTTCAGCTTGCCATAGTAGGAGCACAGGGGCTGATGAGCCACATCTCCGTAAACGTTGATCTTGCGCAGGTCGCTTTCGAGGTAGTAGATGCTGTCGTAGGGCAGCTCAGTCTCGGTGCGGTTCTGCCGGATGGTCAGGGTCTTGGGAGCCCGGTGATCCTGCTCGTGCAGAATGGTATCCAGACAGCGGGGCAGCTGGCAGTCCAGATCGCGCTTGAGGATATAGCGGAACGCATTCACGGTGTAGCCCTCCGGGGCAAATTCCAAATAGGCCGACACATACACCAGGCAGATCTCCGGGCTGCACTGACGCAGCTGCTTTCCCAGTGAGATGCCGTTCATGGTGTCCAGATCCACATCCAGCAGCGCCACCTGATACAGATCAAGGTCCCGCCGGGCCAGTGTCTCTTCCCCGCTGTGGCAGACGGTGCATTCCACCTGCAGACCCCGCAGCGCAAAAAAATCCCGGACGAGCGTTTCCACACGGGCAGCAAATACCGCATCGTCATCACAGATCAAAATGTGCATCGTGTCCTCCAACAAAACGCCCTCTCCGTCAGTGCTTCGCACTGCCACCGCTCCCAAAGGGCGAGGCAATTGCTGCTCTGACTTCAGGCTGTGCAAGTTGCTTCCCCATCAGATGCGTTGCTCTCCTTGGGGAGCTGGCGAGCGAATGCGAGACTGAGAGGGTTTATTTCCTTATGCAAAGAACTTGTCGTAGATGCCAAAGGCGAAGATGAACAGCACGATCACGGGCAGACCGTAGGTCAGGTAACCACGCATCCAATCGTGTATCTTCATCCCCTTGCCAGTGTTGACCTCTTTTTTATAGTTGTCCCAGCCCCAGCCATAGCGGGAAACGCAGAACAGCAGGTAGACCAGGCTGCCCAGCGGCAGGAACAGGTTGCTGACAAGGAAATCCTCAAAGTCCAGCACTGCACCACCAAACACGGCAAAGCCATCCCAGGCCCAGAGGTTATACCCCAGCACGCAGGGCATGGACAGCAGGATGATGAGGAACAAGTTGACCAGACTGGATTTTTTACGGGTGCAGCCGGTCAGCTCCATGCCGCAGCAGATGATGTTCTCGAACACCGCCAGCACGGTGGACAGGGCCGCAAAGGCCATGAACAGGAAGAACAGGCTGCCCCACAACCTACCCAGCGCCATGTTAGCAAAAATATTGGGCAGGGTGATGAAGATCAGGCTGGGACCTGCGGTCTGATCCACACCAAAGGTAAAGCAGGCCGGGAAGATGATGAGACCGGCCGTGATGGCCACAAAGGTATCCAGCACCACCACACGGACGCTCTCGCCCAGCAGGGAGTGCTCCTTGCCGATGTAGCTGCCAAAAATGGACATGGCACCGATGCCCAGGCTCAGGGTGAAGAAGGCCTGATTCATCGCACCCACCAGGGTGTTGACGATGCCAACCTCCTTCATGCGGCCAAAGTCGGGCACCAGGAAAAAGGAAAGGCCCTCCTTTGCGCCGTCCATGAAGAGGCTGTTCACGGCCAGAATGACCATAATGAGGAGCAGGGCGATCATCATGCCCTTAGTCACACGCTCCAGACCATTCTGCAGGCCCTTAGCGCAGACCAGAATGCTCAGAACGACCACGAACACCATCCAGAAGGTCATAATGCCGGGGCTTGCCAGCATCTCGGTGAACTTGCCCGCCACCTCGTCTGCGTTCAAGCCGGAGAGCTTTCCGGCGGCAGTCATATAGAAATAGTGCAGCATCCAGCCTGCAACGGTGGTGTAGAACATCATCAGCAGGTAACAGCCGATCAGGGTGAAGTAGCCATGGATATGCCACTTCTGACCCGGCTTTTCCAGCACCTGATAGGCCCGCACCGGGCTTTTGCGGCTGGCACGGCCCACAGCAAATTCCATGGTCATAATGGGCAGACCCAGAATGACCAGGAACAGCAGGTAAAACAGTACGAAGGCTCCTCCGCCGCCCTGACCTGCCATATAAGGAAATTTCCACACGTTGCCAATGCCGATGGCACAGCCTGCCGACAGCAGGATGAAGCCCAGCCGCGATTTCAGCGTTTCACGTTCCATAATAAATTTGTCCCCTCCAATAATTTCAGCCGCCCGCCTTCTGCACGAAAAACAGGCGAAATCAGTTTATTATATCACAAATTGGAAGAGAATGGAGTGCTTTTTCGTATTTTCCCTTGCAAATTTCTTTCATCTTATATAAAATAGACAAGATGAAATGTGTACAACACGGAAAGGAACAACCGGATGGTCTCAGACGAAACAGCCTACCGGAAGTATCTGGCCGGAGACGAAGCTGCCGCTCAGCTGTTGGTGGAGCGGTATGGCGACGCGCTGACCCTTTACATCAACGGCGTGCTGGGCGATATCCACGAGGCAGAGGATCTGATGATCGAAGCCTTTGCCCATATTTTTGCAAGAGAGCGGCCCATTCAGGATGGCTGCTTCAAGGCTTACCTCTATAAAACCGGGCGCAATCTCGCATTGCGCTGCAAGACCCGGCGGCGGTTTTTTCTTCCGCTGGAGGAACTGCCTTTTGAACTGCCGGACAAGGCACTGGCTGAAACCGGGCTGTTCCAGAACGAACAGCACCAGCAGCTGTACGCCGCACTGGGCAAGCTCAAAAAGGAATACCGGGAGACACTTTTTCTGGTCTATTTTGAAGGACTGAGCTACCGGCAGGCCGCACAGGTGCTGGGACGCACCGAGCAGCAGGTAACAAACCTTGTGTACCGGGGCAAGCAGCAGCTGAAACAACTTTTGGAACAGGAGGGATATCAGTATGAAAACTGATGCCGAACGGATGGCACTGATCCGCCAGCGCACGGCCCAGCTGCAGCGTCAGGCGCGCGCACGGCAGATGCTGCTGATCGATGCAGGCTGTATGGCGGCCTGTCTGGTGCTGGTGGTCTGCCTGGGCCTTGCCATGCCCGGCTGGGCAGGCACATCGGTCGCGCTGCATGTTGCCCCCACCGGCACCGCCGGGATGCTGAGTGAGCGCGGAGCCGACGGTTATATCCTGGTGGGCGTACTCTCGTTCCTGCTGGGCTCCTGCGTGACCATCCTGCTCTACCGCCTGCGCCGCAGCAGTGAAAAGAAGCACACGAGGGACGACGATGAGCTTTGAGATCATTGACAACACCTTTCAGGTGATCGTGCTGGCTGCGATGGCGCTCCTCGCCTTTCTCCTCGCCTTCCGGCGCAGCAGCCGCTCCTGCCTGATCCTGGCATTCGGCTACGCCAGCTTTATGATGGGCACTTTGTACTACCTGCTCCATCTGATCATTCTGGGCCATGGGCCGCAGGTGTTTTATGTGGCCGAATGCTCCTGGATGGCCTCGTATTTCTTTTTTCTCTCGCTGGAGATCCTCTATTGGGAGGGCCTGCGCCCGCCGTTCTCCCCTTTTGCGCTGGCGGCCGGGGTGGTCATTGCCGGAGTTGTCATGCGGGTGCAGGTGTTTGGCCCCTCTCCGCTGATGTCCGGCGCGCTGGCGCTCACCTTTGGCGCGCTGGCCTACCTCTGTTTTTCGGCCCTGCAAAAGGAAAAACGGCTCCGGCCTTATGAGATCGCACTTTTGTTTGAAATGTCCTTGCAGATCCTTCTGTTCGTTGCCTCCGAGTTCATCCGTGATTACACCCGGTTCAGCCTTTACTATGTTGTGGACATCCTGTTGACCCTCACGCTGGTCAGCTTCCTGCCCCATATCCTGCGGGAGGAGCCCCATGACCTACATTGAAAACATCTTTTTGTGCCTGGCGCTTCCCATGCTGCTCTCCCTGCTGTTTACATCGGGCAGCCCCCGGCGCTTTACCCTGTTCGTGGTGCTGGGCATGGCCACCTGCCTGCTTTCGGCTTATGTCAGCAGCTTTTTCATGGGGCGGCACCAGTGCAGTGCCGTGACCACCGCCATTGAGATCGCACCTGTCTGCGAGGAGATCCTGAAGCTGCTGCCTCTGCTGCTCTACTTTTTGATCTTTGAGCCGGATTCCCACAAGCTGACTCCTGCGGCCATTGGCATTGCAGTGGGCTTTGCTACCTTTGAAAACGTCTGCTACCTGACCGAAAACGGTGCAGGAAGTTTTGTTTTCCTGCTCATCCGCGGCATGTCCGCCGGGGCCCTGCATCTGGTCTGCGGCATCCTGACCGGTCTGGCACTGGCCTATGTGTTCCGCCGTCCGTGGCTCACCTGCACCGGCACGGTGGGGATTCTGGGGGTCTGCATGGTGCTGCACGGCATCTACAATCTGCTGATCACCGCCGACGGCTTCTGGCAGATGGTCGGGTACTTCTTTCCTTCTGCCATCATCGTCACCCTGTTTGCGGCAAGGCTGCTCCACAGGGGCAGGCACACTGTTTTTCACTGACCGTTTCCCGCTCTTTTCCGGAGCGGGAAATTTTTTTGAACTTTTTTCAAATTTGGGTGAAAGGAATCGGCGCGAACTGTATTATAGGAGATAGAGAGGACGGAAAGCAGCCGCTCTGATGATCTCTCAAAAGGAGGGACTGTCCATGACCCAGAAGGCGAGTGTTCGTATGGAGGAAATTCGCCGCCGCACACGCAGGCTTCGTCAAAGGCGGGCACATCGAATCAACTGCGCTCTCTCCGCAGTTTGTCTGTTTTTGACAGTCGGCATTGCGTCCCTGCTGTATCAGGAGCATGTTCCGGGTCTTTCCATCGTTCTGGCCGGGTACGGCTCGGTGCTGCTGCACAGCGGCGCTGATGCCTATATCGTGGTCAGCGTCGGCTCCTTTGTCACCGGCGTTGTATTCACGTTGCTCGGCATCCGGTACAGGCGGTACAAAACACTGCACCGCCCCTTCTCCCCGGATGCTGCAGACAAGGCTTCCTCCCAAAGCCTCTCTGACGACCAGTAGCGCCCTCCATGCTCTTCTCCCACACACTTTTCTCCATACCCCGAAAAGGCTCTGCCGTTTCTCCCGGCAGAGCCTTTTCCCTTTTAACCAAAAACAGCACGCCGAAACCGAACGGCGTGCTGTTTTTTCTGGTTCTATGGTTATCTGTCCCACTTGTCGCACAGGGCGTTGATCTGGTCGGCAAACTTGGCAAGATCCTTGTTGGCCCCGCCCTCGTTGTGCTCGATGACGCGGAGCAGCCGCTTGCCGGCACTGACCAGCCGCTGGAACACCGTTGCGGCGCGGGACGCGCCCTCACTGGGCTTGTGCTCCAGCCGGACACGGGAGCCTTCCTGCAGGCAGACCGCACCCTCGGCCCCAATGGCCCACTGCTCCCCATTGTAAGGGGCACAGGCGGTAAAGCCCTGCTCGGTCAGGGTCTGGGCAAAGATGTTCTCCACCTCGTCCTCGCCATGGATGATAAACACCCGCTTGGGCTTGGGGCTGAACGCGTTCACCCAGGCCAGCAGGCCCTCGCGGTCGGCATGGCCCGAAAGGCCCGTCAGCTGACAGATCTCTGCCTGCACGTCGATGGTCTCACCGAACAGCTTGACATTGACGGCACCATCGATCAGGGTGCGGCCCAGCGTTCCCACGGCCTGATAGCCCACAAAAAGGATCGTGCACTCCGGCCGCCACAGATTGTGCTTGAGGTGGTGGCGGATGCGGCCTGCCTCGCACATGCCGCTGGCCGAGATGATGACCTTGGGCACCCGGTCGGCGTTGATCATCCGGGACTCATCGCTGGTCACGCTGACCTGCAGCCCCGGGAACTGGATGGGGTCGATGCCCTGGGCCAGCAGCGCCCGGGTATCCTCGTCAAAGCAGTCGGGGTCGGTATCTTTGAAGATGCGGGTCGCCTCAATGGCAAGGGGGCTGTCGATGTAGACCGGGAAATTGCCGTGGCCGGTGACCAGACCCTCTTTTTTGATTTCACGGATAAAGTAGAGCAGCTCCTGGGTACGGCCCACCGCAAAGCTGGGGATGACCACATTGCCGCCCCGGTCAAAGGTGCGCTGCAGGATCCTGCTCAGCTCCCCCACATAGTCCGGCCGGGGACCGTGGCTGCGGTCGCCATATGTAGACTCCATAAACACATAGTCCGCGTCCCGGATCGTTGTCGGGTCCTTGATGATGGGCTGATGCTGGTTGCCGATGTCCCCGGAAAAGACCAGCTTGGTGGTGGTGCCGCTCTCAGTGACCCAGATCTCGATGCTGGAAGAACCCAGCAGATGGCCCACGTCGATGAAGCGGATCACAAGGCCCGGGGCCAGCTCGATCTTAGTGTTATACTCCATGCCCCGGAACAGCTGCATGGCCGCCTCGGCATCCTGCACGGTATACATCGGCTCCACCGGCTCGGCACCGGCACGCTTCGCCTTACGGTTCTTCCACTCAGCTTCAAACTCCTGAATGTGGGCAGAGTCCCGCAGCATGATGCTGCACAGCTGGGTCGTGGGCTTGGTGGCATAGATCCTGCCCCGGAAAGCCGTTGCGCACCAGCAGCGGCAGCTGGCCTGTGTGGTCGATATGCGCATGGGTCACCAGCACGCCGTCAATTTCACCCGGTGCCACAGGAAAGGGCTGGTTCTCGTAAACATCCTTCCCCTGCTCCATACCGCAGTCGATGAGGTAGCGCTGCCCAGCTGCTTCCAGCAGGGTGCAGCTGCCCGTGACCTCGTGGTTGGCTCCCAAAAATGTGAGCTTCATAGATACACCTCCCAGTTCGGTTTTGCACCCTTAGTATAGCATAACTCGCCGCGTCCATCTGCCCAAATCGTGTAAAGAGTTATCGGGCAAAGCGCTGAAATTTTGAAAAAGTTTTTATACAATCTTGACAAACTACCCCCAACTGAGATAAACTTTATTCGTATGACGTAACTTCTACAGAGATTCAAAATAGAGAGGTAGTTATTTATGGTTCGTAACGATTTGCGCAACGTCGCCATTATCGCTCACGTTGACCACGGCAAGACCACGCTGGTGGATGCCATGCTGCGTCAGAGCGGCGCTTTCCGCGACAATCAGGTCGTGGCAGAGCGTGTCATGGACAGCGGCGATATCGAGCGTGAGCGCGGTATCACCATTCTGGCCAAGAACTGCTCCTGCACCTACAAGGGTGTCAAGATCAACATCGTTGATACCCCGGGCCACGCCGACTTTGGCGGCGAGGTCGAGCGCGTGCTGAAGATGGTCAACGGCGTACTGCTGCTGGTGGACGCTGC
>ENA-OROZ01002478-OROZ01002478.1-human-gut-metagenome-genome-assembly--contig:-NODE-2478-length-13803-cov-3.124018_pt1 | contig 13803 bp, 12 predicted proteins | sample MGYA00242138_ERZ509066 | MGnify/ENA primary metagenome ERZ509066 (study PRJEB26280, sample SAMEA2338691) | human gut metagenome | biome: human gut; feature: human-associated habitat; material: faeces... | reverse complement strand
CCTCTTCGTTTGAAATTGGCTTGAAGATGACGGATGGGGTTTATATAATAAAGGGTAGAAATGTCAGATCGGGAGAAGGAGCGAGGGAAATGTTGTTTGACAGAGCTGCGAAAGGAAAGAAGTCAAAAGAGCTAAAAGGGGAGTTGAAGGATTTAAAAAAGAGTCTTCTGAATGCGGGGGGCGAGAAGGCGTATGTGAATGAGGCGCTGAGGGATTATCAGGCGGCGCTGGAACAGGGGGATACTCTGCGGGAACAGTATGAGGAGGCGAGAAGGCACCTCGCGCAGTCGAGGGCGGCGATTGAGCGTCTGTTGGAGTGCATGAAGGAAAGTCCGGTAAGTGAAGTCAAAAAGAGCCTGGACGAGCTGATGGGAGATCTGGACCAGGTCTATCATGATTGTTCCATCCGGGATGACGATCTCGATTTTCAGTCCACGATTCAGAGCTTAAAACAGATGGTAGCGGAGTATGAGGAGCACGCGGCGAAGGCGCAGACCGAGGCGGGGAGCAAGCTGGCAGCGATCATGCTTCGGAGTGAGCTTGAGAATGTGGCGGCGGTATTGAAGGATGCGACAGGCTGGGAGGAGCCGGATTTCTTCGCGCTTGCATATTATCTCGGACATGAGAACCGGGGATCCTTGCGGGAGATGGAGAATGCGCAGCGCAACAGCTATCTGGTGGATTACTGCGGCGAGCGTTTCTGGAACCGGTTTCTGGAACTGTGCCGCCGGGCAGAGGCGGAGCAGATGGTGCGTTTTATGACGCGCAAGTATATTTACAACACGGAAGAAAGCCCGTCAAACAGTTAAAAAATGCAGAAGAACGGACAATATAGCCGCCTGGAATACGCAATATAACCTATGGTTATTGAAAAAGACAAATTGCATAATCATACGATAAAATAAATCAAGAATTTGGTGTAATTTTAACATTGTGAATCATCTCTAATTTTGCTATTATTTCAGAAAAGATAAAGGCACTTGAGGGAGGACAATATTATGAAGAAAGCATTGAGTGTATTGTTGACAGCAGCGATGGCTGCAAGTATGATGGCAGGCTGTGGAAGCTCTTCCGACGGAGCAGCATCCGGTACGACCACAGATAACGGCGCAGCGGCAGGTACAGAGAGCGCAGGAGCCGCAGCGGCAGATGGCGCGGCATTTAAGATTGGCGGTATCGGACCGACTACCGGAGCAGCAGCGATCTACGGTACAGCAGTTATGAACGGAGCACAGATTGCTGTTGATGAGATTAACGCAGCGGGCGGTATCAACGGATATCAGATCGCATATAAGTTTGAGGATGACCAGCATGATGCCGAGAAATCCGTCAATGCTTACAACTCCTTAAAGGATTGGGGTATGCAGATGCTGATGGGTACCGTTACAACGACTCCCTGCGTGGCAGTTGTTGAGAAGACCGCAGAGGACGGCATGTATGAACTGACACCGTCCGCATCTTCCACGGATGTAATCGATAATGATAATGTATTTCAGGTATGCTTTACCGACCCGAACCAGGGTACTGCATCCGCACAGTATATCGGTGAGAACAAGCTGGCAGCCAAGGTTGCAGTGATCTACGACAGTTCCGATGTATATTCTTCCGGTATCGAGGCGAACTTCGTAAAAGAAGCCCAGAATCAGGAACTTGAAGTTGTTGCAGAAGAAGCGTTTACCGCAGATTCCAAGACAGACTTCTCCACACAGCTTCAGAAGGCACAGAGCGCAGGTGCAGAGCTTGTATTCCTTCCGATCTACTACACAGAGGCATCCATCATCTTGACACAGGCAGACAGCATGGGGTATGCTCCGACATTCTTTGGATGCGACGGTCTGGACGGACTGCTTGGTGTTGAGAATTTTAACACAGAGCTGGCAGAGGGCGTAATGCTCTTGACACCGTTTGCAGCAGATGCAGATGATGAGAAGACACAGTCCTTTGTTACAAAGTACAAAGAAGCATATGGGGATACACCGAACCAGTTCGCAGCAGATGCTTACGATGCAATCTACATTATCAAAGCAGCGGCAGAGCAGGCAGGCGTGACACCGGATATGAGCGTGGCAGATATTGGCAGTGCACTTGAGGCGGCTATGACAGAGATCAGCGTTGACGGTTTGACTGGTGATTCCATGACATGGCAGGCAACCGGCGAGGTCAGCAAGGCGCCGAAGGCAGTCGTAATCAAAGACGGTGCTTATTCAGCAATGTAATAGAGCAGGCAGGAAAGGCCAATAAAGAGGTTGGCGCGTTGGCGGGGGCGACTACCCGCCGGCGCGGAACCTCTTCTTTTTTCGGTTTTAAGTTGTATACAGGTATGTAACATGTTATAATAAGTGAAACTGCTGACGTTTTAACGTATTAAACAAGGAAAGACAGAGGTGTTGTTATGAATTTCTTATCCTATCTGATCAATGGAATCAGTCTGGGAAGCGTATATGCGATCATTGCACTCGGCTATACCATGGTATATGGTATTGCGAAAATGCTGAATTTTGCACATGGCGATGTCATTATGATCGGGTGCTATGTGGTGTTCCTTGCAATGAGCGGCCAGGGGATCAGCCCGCTTCCGGCGGTGGTTCTCTCCATCATCGTATGTACCGTTCTCGGAATTGTTGTTGAAAAAATTGCCTACAAGCCGCTGCGAAGAGCAACGCCGCTTGCCGTGCTCATCACAGCGATCGGTGTCAGCTATTTCCTGCAGAATGCGGCATTGCTGCTGTTTGGAGCGGATACGAAATCATTCAGTTCCGTTGTGTCCTTGCCTTCCTTAAAGCTGGCAGACGGCGCGTTGACCATTTCCGGCACAACCATTGTCACCGTGCTGGCATGCGTGGTGATTATGATCGCACTGATGATGTTCATTAAGAAGACGAAAGCCGGACAGGCAATGCTTGCGGTATCCGAGGATAAAGATGCGGCACAGCTCATGGGAGTCAATGTCAATGCGACGATTTCCCTGACCTTTGCCATCGGTTCCGGACTTGCGGCGATCGCAGGTGTGCTGTTCTGTTCCGCGTATCCGACGCTGACACCGTACACCGGTTCCATGCCGGGTATCAAAGCATTTACGGCTGCTGTTTTCGGCGGAATCGGATCGATCCCGGGAGCACTGATCGGCGGAATTCTCCTTGGAATTATTGAGATTCTGGGACGTGCCTACATATCCTCCCAGCTTTCGGATGCGATTGTATTTGCGGTTTTGATTGTTGTGCTTCTTGTAAAACCGACCGGAATTCTTGGAAAACAGATTCATGAGAAAGTATAATGCAAAAGGGAGAACAGCTATGGCAAAGTTAAATTTAAAAACGGTGAATAAAAAAACAAAAGACCAGCTGATCACCTTTGTGTTGGTGATTGCGGTATATATTGTGGTTCAGATCATGGTAGCTGCCGGAGCAATTTCTTCGCTGATGCAGGGACTGCTCGTTCCCATGTGCACCTACTCTATCGTGGCGATCGGTCTGAATCTGTGCGTGGGATACCTCGGAGAGCTGAGTATCGGTCATGCGGGCTTCATGTGTGTGGGAGCTTTTTCCAGTGCCTTCTGCACTAAGCTGCTGGAAGGTGTGATCGGCAGCCAGATTGTGCTCTTTATTATTGCGCTGCTCGTGGGTACTGCGATGGCGGCATTCTTCGGATTTCTGATCGGCATTCCGGTCTTACGTCTGCGCGGCGATTATCTTGCGATTGTGACGCTGGCGTTTGGTGAGATCATCAAAAATATCATCAACGTTCTTTATATCGCAAAAGACGGAAGCGGATTCCACTTTGCAATCTCGAACGGAAACGCGATTGATCTCGCAGATGACGGTGTCTGGCTGATCAACGGTGCGAAGGGAATCGCAAAGATTCCACATCTCTCCAGCTTTACAGCGGGCGTGATCTTAATTCTGATTTCTTTATTTGTTGTATACAATCTGGTCAATTCCAGAAGCGGCCGTGCGATCATGGCAATCCGTGATAACCGTATTGCGGCAGAGTCTGTCGGCATCAACATCACCAAGTTCAAGCTGATGGCATTCACGATCTCTGCGGCGATTGCGGGAGCGGGCGGCGTGCTCTATGCGCACAACCTTTCCACAGTTACGGCGACGCCGGCGAACTTCGGTGGATACAATATGTCCATCATGATTCTGGTATTCGTCGTACTCGGCGGTATGGGGAATTTCCGTGGTTCCATCATTGCAGCCGTTCTTTTGACCCTTCTTCCGGAGGTGTTAAGAGGACTGTCCGATTACCGTATGTTAATCTACTCGATCGTGCTGATCGTCATGATGCTTTTCAACTGGGCTCCGAAGTGCATTGAATGGAGACAGAAAATGGCACAGAAGTTCCGCAAAAACACAAAGAAGGAGGCAGTATAGTTATGGCAATGTTAGAGGTAAAGAATCTTGGCATCTCCTTCGGAGGACTTCGTGCGGTAGATGATTTTCATATTTCCATCGATAAAGGACAGTTGTACGGTCTGATCGGACCGAACGGTGCCGGCAAGACGACGGTATTTAATATGCTTACCGGTGTGTATACGCCGGATGAGGGAACTATCAGCCTGGATGGTGCGGATATCACAGGAAAGAAAACGATCGACATCAACAAGGCGGGCATTGCGCGTACGTTTCAGAACATCCGTCTGTTTAAGGATCAGAGCGTGCTTGACAATGTAAAGATCGGACTGCACAACCAGATGTCCTACTCGACGCTGACCGGAATCTTACGTCTGCCGAAATACCGCAAGGTTGAGGCGGAGATGGATGAGAAGGCAATGGAATTATTAAAAGTGTTTGATCTGGAGCGCGAGGCGGGTTTCCTGTCCTCCAATCTTCCATACGGAAAGCAGAGAAAGCTTGAGATTGCGCGTGCACTTGCAACGAATCCAAAGTTGCTGCTGCTCGACGAGCCGGCGGCAGGCATGAACCCGAACGAGACGAAAGAGCTGATGGAAACGATCCATTTTGTGCGGGATGAGTTCGACATGACAATCCTTCTGATCGAGCATGATATGAAACTGGTGTCCGGTATCTGTGAGAAGCTGACGGTGCTTAACTTCGGTCAGGTACTTGCGGAGGGCGCGACGGGTGATGTACTTCATGACCCGCAGGTAATCAAGGCATATCTTGGAGAATGACATGAGATAGATGGAGGAACGACTATGGCAATGTTGGAAGTAAAAAATCTGAAAGTACATTATGGTGTCATTCAGGCAATTAAGGGGATCTCGTTTGAAGTAAACGAAGGGGAAGTCATTGCGCTGATCGGAGCGAACGGTGCGGGGAAGACGACGACACTTCAGACGATAACGGGAATGTTAAAGCCATCCGAGGGCGAGATCCTTTTTGAGGGACAGGATATCGTGAAGGTGCCGGGACATAAGATCGTATCGATGGGAATGGCGCATGTGCCGGAGGGACGGCGTGTGTTCGCGGAACTTTCCGTCTACGAGAATCTGAAGCTGGGCGCTTATACCAGAAAAGATAAAAACGAGATTGCGGAATCACTGGCAAAGGTTTACAAGAGTTTCCCACGTCTGGAAGAACGAAAAAACCAGCTTGCAGGAACGTTAAGCGGCGGTGAGCAGCAGATGCTTGCAATGGGGCGCGCCCTGATGTCCAAGCCGAAGATCATTCTGATGGATGAGCCGTCCATGGGACTTTCCCCGATTTTTGTGGAGGAGATTTTCCACATCATCCGGGAGATCTCAGCGAGCGGTACGACGGTTCTTCTGGTGGAGCAGAATGCGAAGAAAGCACTTGCAATCGCAAACCGCGCGTATGTGCTTGAGACCGGAAATATTGTTCTCTCCGGTGACGCGAAGGAAATGATGAACAATGATTCTATTAAGAAGGCATATCTGGGAGAATAGACGGAAAATGCAGGGAGGTAGAATGGAATGAAAAAAACAGTCATTACCATTGCGAGAAGCTATGGAAGTGGTGGAAGAACACTGGGAAAGCTTTTGGCTGAGCAGCTTGGAATCAACTGTTATGACAGGGAAATCTTAAGAATGGCATCGGATGCCAGCGGCATCAACGAGGCGCTGTTCGGACAGGCAGACGAGCGGTTGAAGCGATCTCCATTGTTTGGAATTTTGAAGAAAAATCCGTACAAGGGTGGTGTGATTCCACCGGAGAATTCGGATTTTGTGTCCGATGATAACCTGTTCAATTATCAGGCGAAGGTCATCAAAGAGCTGGCAGCGCAGGAATCCTGCGTGATTATCGGCCGGTGTGCGGATTATTTACTCCGGGATGATCCGGATGTCATCAAGCTGTACTTCTGTGCGCCGAAGAAGGACTGCGTCGCACGAGTGATGAACCAGAACGGTCTCTCGGAGAAGGAAGCGGAGAAGCGGATTGAGAAAATCGACAAGTACCGCGCGGAATATTACCGCTATTATACCGGAAGAGACTGGAATGACGCCAGAAATTATAATTTCTGTCTGGACACGACGTCCATGAGCTACGAAAAGCTTGTGGAAGTGGTCACAAATTTTATTCAGATTTACCAGAAATAGAATCCATGCTATAATAAAAGTGTTCTGCCGCATGCAAGCGGTGGGACACTTTTTTCGCTTCACAGGAGAGGTGTCCTGGGAAGCAAAAACATTACAGGAGGGGAACAATGACAACAGAATGGTCGTTAGACGAGCTTTATAAAGGATTTGATGATCCGGCATACGGGAAGGATGTGGCAGAGCTTACGGCGCAGATTGATGCGCTCGCCACACTGATTGCAGATGCCGGAGGGATGCAGGAAAAGGAAAGGACAGAGAAGGTGCTTGCGGCGCAGAGCGGGATCGCGCAGCTTTTCTATCAGTTATCGCTCTATGTGGAATTGAGACAGTCCGTCAATACAGAGGACGGCACAGTGATGGCAGAAAATGCGAAGCTGATGAAGCTTCAGGCAAAAATAGCACCGTTAGAGGCCGCAGCAGGAAAGCTTTTAGCGGGAATCCGGGACGTGGATGCGCTGGCAAAAGAGAGTGGGCTTGTGCGTGAGCATACATTCTACCTGAAAGAGAAGCAGAAAGAGGCAAAGCATCTGCTCAGCGATGAAGTGGAGGAGATGGTTGCTTCCATGAACATGAGCGGCGGCGCGGCGTGGTCGAAGCTGCAGTCCTATCTGACCTCCACGGTAAAAGTGGATTATCAGGGAAAGCAGATTACATTGTCGGAAGTAAGGAACTTAGCGTACAGCCCGGAGACTTCCGTGCGCAAGAGCGCTTATGAGGCGGAGATTGCCGCTTATGAGAAGGTGGAGGATGCCATTGCGTTTTCCCTGAATTATATTAAGAACCAGGTGACGATGCTCAGCGAAAAGAGAGGCTATGCTTCACCGCTTGCCATGACGTTAGAGCAGTCGCGCATGAAACGAGAGACTTTAGACGCTATGATGGCGGCGATCGACGAATACCTGCCGGTATTCCGCAAGTATCTGCGGAAAAAGGGCGAGATGCTCGGACATGTCAACGGCCTGCCGTGGTATGATCTGTTTGCACCGCTCGGCAAGGCAGATAAGACCTACAGCATTGAGGAGGCCAAGCAGTATCTTATTGATACATTCACAAAGCTGACACCGGAGATGGCAGATCTGATGCGGGAAGCGTTTGAGAACGGGTGGATCGATTTCTACCCGAGAAAAGGAAAAGAGGGCGGTGCTTTCTGCGCGGGAGCCATGTGGTTAAAACAGAGCCGGATTCTGACCAATTACGATGGTTATTTCGGATCGGTTGACACGCTTGCACATGAACTCGGACATGCATTCCACAACCGCCAGATCGAGAATCACGCACCGCTTAATCAGGACTACCCGATGCCGGTAGCCGAGACAGCATCAACCTTTAACGAGGTGCATCTCGGAAAGGCAGCCCGGGCAGAGGCATCCGGAGAGGAGCTTTTGAATCTGCTGGAGAACGACATCAAGGAGCAGACGCAGTGTATCGTGGACATTTACTCCCGCTATCTGTTTGAGACGGCGGTATTTGAACAGAGCCAGAATAAGTTCCTCATGGCGGACGATCTAAAGCAGATCATGCTGGACGCGCAGAAGAAGACATACGGCGACGGGCTGGACCCGGAATGCATGCATCCGTATATGTGGGTGTGCAAGGGACATTATTACAGCGAGGGACTGAGCTTTTACAATTTCCCGTATGCTTTTGGCAATCTGTTTGCGCTCGGACTTTACAGCCAGTTTGAAAAAGAGGGGGAGGCTTTTATTGAGAAATATAAGGCAATGCTTTCGGCAACCCCGTGCTGCACGATCGAGGAGGCAGGCGCAATGATGGGAATCGACCTCACAAAGAAGGATTTCTGGAGAACGGGACTTTCTGAGATTGCGGAAGAGATTGAGCAGTTCTGCGCGATGTAAAAGGAGATATGTTATGGAAGATTTAAAACAGATCATGCCGAAGAAGCTCGGGTTTGGCTGTATGCGCCTGCCCGTCGCAAACGGCAATAGCGAAGAGATTGACGACGCGGTATTCTGCAGGATGATTGACCGCTATATGGAGCAGGGATTTGTCTATTTTGACACGGCATACCCTTACCACAATCAGAAGTCGGAGGAGGCAGTGCGTCGCTGTCTGGTGGAGCGCTATGACAGAGAGCGTTTCCTTCTCGCAGACAAGATGCCGGTGTGGCTGGTGCAAAATACGGAGGACTACAGCGAGATCTTTGAGAGACAGCTGGCGCGCTGCGGCGTGACTTATTTTGACTTTTATCTGCTTCACGCCATGAACAAGACACGGGTGGAAGAGACAGAGAAAACGGGAGGCTTTGCGTTTGTGCAGAGAATGAAGACGGAAGGGCGCATCCGACATATCGGATTTTCGTTCCACGATACGGCAGAAGCGCTCGAGGAGATCCTGAAAAATCACCCGGAGATGGAGTTTGTGCAGCTTCAGATCAATTATTATGACTGGGAGTCGGAGAACGTGCAGTCACGCAAATGCTATGAGGTTGCGAAAAAGTATGGTGTACCGGTGATCGTGATGGAGCCGGTAAAGGGCGGAACACTCGCCAACATGACCGGCAGACCGGCAGAGATCTTAAGGGAGCTTTCACCGGAGGCGAGCTTCGCTTCCTACGCGATCCGCTACGCGGCGTCACTGGAAAATGTGATGCTGGTGTTGAGCGGTATGTCGGATGAGCAGCAGCTTGTCGACAACACGGCTTATATGAGAGAGTTCACACCGCTTGATGAGCGGGAACGCGCGGCGATCGCCCGGGTGGTGGAGGAACTTGCCGCCATGCCGACGATCGCCTGTACCAAGTGCCGCTACTGTGTGGAGGGATGTCCGAAAAAGATACCGATTCCGGATGTCTTTGAGGATTACAATATGACCGTGCAGTTCGGGATCAATGAGACAAACCACGGCAGTTACCGGCGGCATACCGCTGATGGCGGCAGTGCGGATGTCTGTATCCGCTGCGGCAAGTGCGAGGGACAATGTCCGCAGCATCTGCCGATCCGCGACCTGCTTGTGAAGGTGGCAGAGACATTTGCGGAGTAAATGGAGTTCTGTTCGTTTGACTATGCAGGTTTGATGGAATAAAAAAGTTGAAAAAGGACAGGTGAAGGATGCCAGAGCAGCAGTGCGGGAATTATCAAAATAAACTGTAAGATATTTCACAGAGATTAGAGTCAGTCTTTCGACTGACTCTTTTTTTTGTGCATTTCATCTGCATATTGTTAGAATTTCAGAAAGAAATAGAATGTTTTGACCATATAAATATAAAAAAACTATTAAAATTGTTAAAAATGTGCTAAAGTTAATAAAAATGTACGGTTTTCATTGTGAGGATAGAACTTTATAATTAAGACATAAACAAAGCCGCCGGATGAAGCGCGGCGGGAGGAGAAGAAGGAGGATTTTTACATGAAGAAAAAAGTTTTATCCGCACTGTTATGTGCAGCAATGGTGGTTTCCATGACTGCCTGTGGACTGAAAGCGCCAGAGGCGGCAGATACGACGACAAGCCAGACCACAGACGCAGCGGCAGCTACAGACGCAACGGAAAGCGCAGCTGCAACCGAGGCTGGTGATTCCACAGGAACAGAGCCGGTCGGACCGGCAGTCACTCTGGTATACGCAGAGGTAAACCCGCTGGAGGGAACCATTGTAGGACAGACAGCAACCGCATTCAAAGAGAAGGTAGAAGAACTTTCCGGCGGAAGTATTACGATTGATATTCAGGCAAACGGTGTTCTCGGCGCAGAGTCCGATGTACTCGACACCATGCTCGGCGGCGGCGGTACCATCGATATGGCACGTATTTCCGCATTCGCACTCACAAGCTACGGCGGAGAGAAATCCAGTCTCTTATCCGTACCGTTCACATTCGTAAGCCGCGATCATTTCTGGAACTTTGCAACCTCTGATCTGGCACAGGAGTTCCTGCTTGAACCGCATGAGAACGGAACCGGTATCCGCGGACTGTTCTACGGTGAGGAAGGTTTCCGCCATTTCTTCACCGTCAATCCGATCGAGGGAATGGATGATCTGGCAGGCATGAAGATCCGTGTATCCAACGACCCGATCATGACAGGTATGGTGGAAGGACTTGGAGCAAACCCGACCGTTGTTGCCATGGGTGAGTTATATTCCGCATTACAGACCGGTGTGGTAGATGCAGCAGAACAGCCGATCGCAAACTATCAGGCAAATGCATTCCCGGAAGTAGCACCGAACATCATTCTTGACGGACATACCTTAGGAGCAATCCAGGTAGTTATCACAGACGAGGCATGGGATTCCCTGACACCGGAGCAGCAGGATGTGCTGACCGAGGCCGGCGAGTATGCTTCCCAGTACAACCGTCAGATCTCCCAGGAGACAGAGGATAAGATCCTTGAGGAGTTAAAGGCAGACGGCGTTAATGTTATTGAAGTAGACGATATCACACCGTGGCAGGATGCCTGCAAGGATGTCATCGAAGAGGCAACCAAGAATAACAAAGAGTTATATCAGCAGATCGTTGATATGCAGTAATCGACAGAAAGATTGACACTTATAGGTTTGATAGAAGGAAAACCCGCAATAATGTAAGTGCGTTTTCAAGGGGCACAGGGAGAATGGCTGCTCCCCCGTGCCCCGACTTTTTGAGGAGGAAAAAATGCCTAAGATTTTTCAGACTTTAGATAAAGTAAAGCCGGTATATGATGCAGCATACAAGTTTGTACTGTTTGTGTGCAAACTGCTGCTCACGGCTGATATCGTGATCACGAGCGTCTGTGTTGTGGGCAGATATGTTTCGTTCGTGCCGGATCCGGCATGGAGTGAGGAAGTGGTACTGACTTTGATGTCCTACATGGCAGTGCTTTCGGCGGCACTTGCAATCCGCAGAAATGCGCATATCCGCATGACGGCGTTTGATGCTTACCTGCCGAAGAACGTGATTAAGGTGTTGGACATTCTGGCGGATGTCGCAGTATTTATTCTGGCAATCGTGATGATTATCGTTGGATTCAGCTACGCGACCGGCATTGGTGCGAAAGGTAATTATGTCAGCATGCCGTGGCTGTCCAAGTTTTGGATGTATTTCCCGATTCCGCTTGCCGGAGTTGCGATGGTCGTTTTTGAACTGGAAGCAATTTACAACCACATTAAGAGTATTTTTGTAAAGGAGGGGACGAAATAATGAGTGTACAGAGTATGGCAATCGCAGTGTTGCTCGTAAGCTTTCTTGTCATGATTCTGCTGCGTTTCCCGATTGCATATGCAGTAGCGTTATCTTCCCTTCTGTGCCTGTTATCGCAGGGTCTTCCGCTGACAACGATCTGTCAGCAGATGGTAAAGGGAATCAGTTCCTTTAGTCTGATGGCTGTGCCGTTCTTTATCACGATGGGCGTGCTGATGGGCACCGGAGGTATATCGGATAAGCTGATTGCACTCGCGGATGCCTGCGTAGGCTGGATGACCGGTGGAATGGCAATGGTAAATATCGTTGCATCCTATTTCTTTGGCGGTATTTCCGGTTCTGCATCTGCAGATACGGCTTCCATCGGAAGTATCATGATCCCGATGATGGTAGATCAGGGATACGATGATGATTTCTCAACGGCGGTTACGATCACTTCCTCCTGTGAGGGACTTCTGGTTCCGCCAAGCCATAACATGGTAATCTACGCAATGTCTGCCGGCGGTGTATCGGTAGGAAGCCTTTTCCTTGCAGGATATGTGCCGGGCGCACTGCTTGCGATCTCCTTAATGATCGGATCTTATATTATCTCGAAAAAGAGACATTATCCGAAGGGGGATAAGTTCAGTGTCAAGAGACTGTTAAAACAGCTTGGAACTTCTTTCTGGGCATTGGCAGCAGTTGTAATCGTAGTTGTCGGCGTTGTAGCCGGATGGTTTACCGCGACAGAGTCCGCTGCGATCGCAGTATTCTACAGCTTGATTGTCAGTGTATATATTTACAAGGGTCTTACCTGGAAGGGTGTCTGGAAGAGCCTGGAGCAGTGCATTGATACATTGTCTATCGTCCTGATCTTAATTTCGACATCCAGTATTTTCGGTTACTGTCTGACGACACTTCATGTGCCGGATCTGGCTGCAAAGGCAATCATCGGATTCTCGAGCAACCCGATCGTGATTGCACTGTTAGTGGATTTGATTCTGCTCATTTTAGGATGTATCATGGATATGGCACCGATCATCCTGATCGCGACACCGATCTTACTTCCGATCGCAACCTCCATCGGTATCGATCCGGTACAGTTCGGTATCATCATGGTATTAAACTGTGGTATCGGCCTTCTGACACCGCCGGTTGGATCAGTTCTTTTCATCGGTTCTGCAGTCAGCGGTGTAAAGATGGAGCGCGTGGTAAAAGCAACCCTCCCGTTCTATCTGTGCATGATCGTTGTATTATTACTTCTGACCTTTATACCGGAATTAAGTATCGGACTTCCGATGTTACTTGGAACGTAAAGGGAGCCAGTTTGTGAATACAGAGGAGATGGCATATGGAATATCAATATAAGTGCAGAATTACGGCATGGGATTTTTTCCGGCTTACCATGCGTCAGACCTACCGCTCCATGGCGGGGATGTGTAATCTGGTATTTACGGTGGCGATGATCCTTCTTACGGCAAAGTTCTGGAGTCAGTCGGGGGAAGTCCTGCAGGTTCTGATGTTGATCGGATGCCTGTTGTTTCCGGTGATCCAGCCGGCGGCAATCTATGCGAAAGCCAGGCGTCAGGCGGCGGCTGTACCGCAGGATGTCAGGCTTACCTTTGATGAAAAGGGGCTGCTCGTTACAACCGGAGGAGAGAGACAGCATCTGCCGTGGAACCGGCTGCGGGTTACAAAACAGCCGGGGATGGTGCTGGTGCTTTCGGGAGCCGGAAGCGGCTATATGCTGACCAACCGTGTGCTGGGAGCCGACCGGGAGGCGTTTTGGTCCTTTGTACAGAGCAAAGTGGAACAGAATAGATAAAGCAAATATGCAAAGCTGTATTTACGGAGTGTGTATCTACGGCTTTGCTTTTGCCGCATTATAGAGAGAACAGAGAGGCATGGGAAAAACAAGCGTGAGAAAGAGGATAAAACAGTTCTGGCAGGCACTTACGATCAAAAAGAAAATAGCGACGTTTACCGGGACAGTATTTCTCATCATTGCAGTCTCTGTTCTTTTTAATGTATGGGTTGTCAAGTTTTCCCTGATCGACTTTAACCGGATTTTACAGGATAACGCAGCGGTGAGCGAACTGGCACAGGCGCTCGAGGAAGAGAGTATCCAGTTTGAGACATACATAAAGGGCAATCGCGAGGAGAGAGAAAGTCTGGA
>ENA-OROZ01002477-OROZ01002477.1-human-gut-metagenome-genome-assembly--contig:-NODE-2477-length-13806-cov-3.033161_pt1 | contig 13806 bp, 10 predicted proteins | sample MGYA00242138_ERZ509066 | MGnify/ENA primary metagenome ERZ509066 (study PRJEB26280, sample SAMEA2338691) | human gut metagenome | biome: human gut; feature: human-associated habitat; material: faeces... | reverse complement strand
CGCCTGCGATTGTGAGACGCCTTGGACAGGCGGGAATAGAGGATCCGTTTTGCTGCGCACACTGGCAGAGATACAGGAGAGAGGGAAAATAGATGAAAAGAGAAGGACTGTGGGAGAAACTGCGGCTGTTGAATCCGAAAAATCTGCAGCGCGAAGTGCATGTGTACGGTTATCGTTTTTCGTGGAGGACGCATCTTATGGCGGTGATAGCCGCTCTGGTTGGAATCGGTGGGATTGGAATGGTGTTTCAGCTAAAACCGCTGTTTTTGGCAGGGGTGCTTTTGACAGTGCTTTTCGTATTCCCGGTACTGGTACTTGATATGTATAAGAAAATGTATGAGCAGAAGCGTTTTGGAGATGCATGTGCCTACATGGAACAGCTGCTCTATGCGTTTCAGAAGACCGGAAAGATCGTGAGTGCATTGAAGGAGGTGCGCGGAATTTTTGGGGAAGGACAGATCCGACTCTGCGTGGAGGAAGCGATTGCGCATATGGAGTACGGGCATCCGGTCGGAGAGCAGGGCGTTCTGCGTGAGGGTTTACAGAAAATCGAACGGTATTATGCCTGTGATAAGCTGGCGACGGTACATGAACTTCTACTGAATACGGAGGAATATGGCGGGGATGTGGAGGCATCGGTCACGCTTGTTCTGGAGGATATTGAGCGGTTCAAAAAGCGTGGATACCAGCTTCAGGCGGAGAAGCGGAAGAGTCATACAGATAATGTGATTTCCATTGTGGTGGCAGTGCTCTTGTGCGCGGCTGCATTGTATCTTTTAAATGAGATGCAGGAGATGTTTACATCAGAGGCTGACGTATCGGTGTTTACCGTTCCTGTGATCCAGATATCTTCGATGGTGTTTCTTTTGTTGCTGCTTGCATTTTATGTGAAGAGTGTCAGAAGCCTGACGGCTGACTGGCTGGAGGAAAAGCCGCTGTATGACACGGCATATATCAGACACAGCTATGAACTGGTAATGGGGTATGAAAAGAAAGCACAGCAGTATCGGCGCCTGATTCCTGCAGGAATTGTGACTATGACTGCGTTTGTGTTTTGGACTGTGGGATGGCGCATTACGGGAATACTCCTGCTGGTGACTGGTTTACTGGTTGCAATGCAGCCGAGAATCAGTTACCGCATTGCCGAGCGGGACGTGACGGCGGAATTGTATCAGGCGCTGCCGCGCTGGCTTTTTGAGATGGTATTACTTTTACAGAACAATAACGTTCAGATGGCGATTACAAAATCTGCACAACATGCCCCGGCGGTGCTCGGGAGCGAACTTGCGGAGCTTTGCGCGAGAATGGACGAGCGTCCGGATCAATTACAGACATACACGGACTTTTGCAAAAAGTTTGATCTCCCCGAGATGTTAAGCTGTATGAAAATGCTGCATGCTTTTTCTGAAAACGGAACGGGAGATATTGATGTGCAGATGAATCATCTGATTGAGCGTGTGGTTCTGATGCAGGAGCGCGCCGATGTTTTGCGCAGTGAAGAGCGTGCATTCCGGATGAAGTTGATTTTTGCATATCCGGTGCTGGCAGCCACTGGAAAACTGCTGGCAGATCTTACGGTCGGAATGGCGTTGATGATGCAGGTTCTTGGAGGCATGGGAGGTGCGTGAGTGAAATATATCATAGAAGTGTTCAGTGTGATGCTGGTGCTGGTTTTTAATCTGCTGCTGTGCATCAGTATGCTCGGGGTGAGTGCCGATGTGGCAGCGGCGAAGGAATTTAAAGCTGCAATGATTGCAGAAATTGAGAACAGTGACTTTAATCCGTACGTGATTGATGGCTGCAAGGCGCAGGCAAGAACAGAAGGGTACGAACTGGAAGTGCAGTCCTACACCTACGGTGGACAAAGCGACCGCAGGATTGCGGGGATCAATCTCTATTATAGATACCGGATACCACTGTTAGGGGTCTCGCAGCAGCGGGTGACGAGAGGAATCGCACGGTAAAAGGAGGAGCAGAATGCAATGGAGTCTGGAAGAACTTGGAATGACAATGCTGGTATTGCTGGTGGGCTGGTTTGGATGCACGGCAATTCAGGAGATATGGATGCAGGTGGCTGGCATGCTATAGGGGGATTTCGTGTCCGGACGTGTCAGAGAAAAGGAGCGTACAGATGAAAGAGATCGCAGAGGTTTATGGCAATGGATTTTTGCAGATTGCAGGCGGAATAGGGGCATTGCTCTTATTCTTCCATGCCGTGGATGGGCAGGGGATGATCGGTATGGTCCTGCGGTATTATATGACGGGAATCTGTGGGAGTTAAGTGTCCAACAGGAAAAGAGCAGAGGTGATCAGATGGAGCAGGTACTTCAATGCTATGGAAAGGGAATTGCGGCAGGAATTGTGTTGATAACAGTCATGGTACTGCTGTTTGCAGGAATTCGTGACGAGCAGGGCAACCGGGGAATTATTAACATCGTAAAGACATGGATACCGGAGGAAGAGACAATCACAGAAAACGCTGCCATCGACGCTTTTGCGGAGGCGGGGGAGGTGGCGTACCCCACGATCCGGTATGCGTACAATGGTATGCTGCACAGGGGAGCATATCTGCCGGGAGACTTATTTTCTGCGGTAGACGGAATGGGAGAAGAACGGAGTGTTTTGTGGTGTGAGATGACAGATCCGCATGGAAACAGCTGCACAATAGAATCACAGCAAGGTGATGTTGTGTTTGATGTGGAGGGGATCTATACAGTGCGGGTCTGCGCGACAGACGAAGCAAACCGCAGAAGCGTCTGTGAGTTTCAGATACCCGTGAACCGATGAGAAGACAGAAAGCCGGGAAAGGAGATATATGTGAAAAATGCAGCGATGATCATTGTCAGTGCAATCATGGGATTTCTGATACTCGGGATTGTGCTGACAATTGGCGGAAGCATGAACCGCAGATGTGAGGTGGAGACGATTCTTCCTTCCGCAATGGAAAAGACGGTCGAGGGGATGCCGTTTGCGGAGGCGGGGGGGTCTTCCGGAGAATTGGTGATTGCGGAGTGTGTGGAACTTCTGGCGGCGGAAATCGATACAGACTCTGATGTGGTTTTGAAGGTCTATCAGAATGATGTGCAAAAGGGGGTATTGTCAATGAAATTGCAGGAAAAGTTTCAACATCCCAATGGAATGGAAGGTATGGCAGAAGCGGTCAGAACAATCATTCGGGAGCAGAGAGAGAATCTGCCAAAAGATCAGTACCGGGTGCGGTTTTACCGGAACCGGGAGGGAATGCTCGGGGAGGGGAGCTGTTATAAGGCATATACCGTGGAGGAGGGACAATGTCTGCAGCCGCCGGCAGAACCGGGAGGCGATGGTGTGGTATTTGCCGGATGGCATGACTGGAATGATTACGCGGCGGACTTTTCACAGCCGATAGAAGAAAATCGTGATTATTATGCCGCCTGGGAATAGATATGGGAATTGCAGGGAATACGGCAAATGTGTATGGTGCAGATCGTGGCACCGGATCATGACAGGCAGTTGTAGACTATATTATCAATGCGATGATACGATCTACAGAGAGAATCGGTAAAAAGAGGGTTAACTGGAAGTGATAGAGGGAAGCATTAAAAGCGTAGCTGAGATTATAAAAATATAGAAAAAACGTACTGTGTAGTGTATACTAATGTAGTAGTAGATATGCCTCTTTAAAAGCGAACGAAAGTGTTGATTTGTATGGCAAGTGTTCAAAGAATTGGATTCAAGTGAAAGGAGCTATGAGAAACTGGTGGAAGCATTTATGAATGAAGTTTTTTAAAGGGAAGCGGCAAAGACAGAAAAGGAAATTATAAGAATCAGGGAGATTAGTTTATGAAAAAGAAAAGCGTAGTAGTATTATTAACAGTAACAATGGTGACAGAAATGACAGCAGCAGGTTGCGGAGATAAGCAGCTTGCGCTTGCAACAGATAGGGTAAGTGTCGAACTGGGGTATGAGCTTAATACGGATGTAGCGGCTTATGTGGCGGATGCGGATATCGCAGTGGAGACAACAATTGATTTTGGGGCGGTTGATGTAAGTAAGCTTGGAACTTATACGGCAGTGGTTACTTATAAGGATCAGACAGCGTCCCTTGAAGTGGACGTAGTAGATACCACAGCGCCGGAGGCGGAGGTGGTGAATCAGGTTACAGTCGGTGTGGACGAGCCATTGTACGTGGAGGATGTTTTAACGAGTGTAACCGAGCTGACCGGGAATGTAATGGCAACATTTGACGATCTGGCAGATGAGTCTACCGATGCCACCGAGAAAGTAGAGACCACTGAGGGTGTAGAGGCTACCGAGGGTGTAGAGGCTGCCAAGGATGTGGAGACCACTGAGGACATGGAGGTCACCGAGGAAGTAGAGGCCACCGGAGCGTCAGAAGATATGGAAACATTTGTGTTAGACGATGTAACGGTAACAAATGACGCGATAGTCTTTCATACAGTGGGGGAGTACAGTGTAAGCTTAACACTCGCAGATGAGAGTGGAAATAGCAAGCAGGTAGAAGTGCCGGTACTGGTTGGTACAGAACCGACATTTTTGGGAATTGAGGATCTTACCGTAACAACCGGAGCAGAGAATGTGGACTATCTTTCGGGTGTAACGGCAACGGACAGCAATGGGAATGATCTGACAGATAAGATCGAATGTGATGACAGCAAAGTAGACCTGTCTTTGGCAGGAGAGTACGAGATTACTTACACGGTAACAGATGAGAACGGGTTTACTGCAAAGCAGACTGCTAAGGTGACAGTTGCAGATGGAAAGACCTCTAAGAAGGATACCAAATCTGCTACAACAAAGTCGGAGACAACAAAGGCTGAAACCGGATCAACCAACAGCAGTGCTACAAATACTGGAAGCAGTAATACTGGAAATAGCAACAGTGGAACATCTGAAAGCAGCAATTCCGGAAATAGCAACAGTGGAACATCTGGAAGCAGCAATTCCGGAAACAGTAACAGCGGAACATCTGGAAGTAGCAATTCCGGAAATAGCAACAGTGGAACGTCTGGAGGCAGCAACAGCGGAAGCAATAATACCGGAAGCAGCGAGAATGGAAGCACAACGCCGAGTGGTGACAGCGGAAGTACCGACACTGGAAGCTCCACACCAAGTGCAGACACTGGAAGCAACAACGGTGGAAATTCAAGTTCAGATGGAACGATGTCAGTTCCAGATGATTTTATCCCACTAGATCCGTCACTTGGAGATAACTCCGGGACTGGCGGAAATGGCGGGGGAAATTCCACGATCACATTTAATTAGATATAACGGAGGATAATTATATGTATAGTGAGCGCAAGCTCAGATACGACAGAAGTACAATATATAAGATTATTTTATGCGTATTGTTTGTGATAAGTGCGTTATTATTTTCTGATAAAGTTATGGCGGGAACATTGGCAGAAGGCGCGGCAAGTGAGATACAAAAAAATGTATTTAATGTTTTGCCAGTAGGACAAAATGATGAGAATACTACGGTAGGCAGATATGCTTTGAATTACACGGGCAATATAAATGTCTATTCCTCACCGTCACCGAGATATGATGATGAATCTTATTGTAGTCAGACGTTACTGGGATGGTCTAATAGTTCGATGGCGACGCTACATGGTGATAATAACACGACTCATATTGTAAAAGCATATTTGATATGGGAAACTCGGAAGAGATATAACAAAGATGATAGTAATGCAAATCATGTAACATTCATCATGCACGACGGAAGATCAGGAGCAAACATTTATCCTGATTGGGTCTATGTAGACGATCGCAGTTCGCGGTATGTTTCTGGATGGGAGCAGTCCCGCCCCCGAATTTACTGCAACGTTGCGGATGTAACAACTATCGTTAAAACATACGGGTATGGTGATTACTATGTAGCCAATATACCGGTATGCCGTGCATCCGATCTCTGGGAGCAGGATACGGGAGGCGGTGGAACGCCGACCGGCTGGCAGCTGATTGTCGTGGAGGAAAATGCTTCTTATCCGGTACGTGCGGTGACTTTAAGTGTGGGATCGAGATTCCGGTTCGGAGATGTTGATTGGGAGGGCGATGATTATGGTTTCGATCCTGTCTCCAGAGCAACTGTTACGATGCAGGCAGAGTTGTTTGATGGTTTAAAAACCAAGGAATACGGAGACGTGACAGGACAGATACTTTTTGGATGTATCGATGCGGCAAGGGTTACGGAAAATCCCAAACTGATATCCATGTTTACACAACAAGCTCGGGATAGTGAAAAAAATGTAAGGAACGGCGGGACTGTAATAGAGGGGCTTTACCGTGATGGATCACTATTTTGCCAACAAACGGATATGTGCTCCGTTTTGTATAACGTTTCGGGATTATCATATGGTGCGACAGTGTTTGGGGTGGATGTTGCCAATGTCCGTTGGGATACCCAGCTTTACATCGGAGCGGCGGTAGACATTGCTTTTCCGGAGTTTGAGTCGCAGCAGACAACAAGTATATCGGATGGAAAGGTTATCGTAAAAGGGAAGATTGAAAATACATCTGCACAGGATGATACTGGTCTTTTTGACGGCGAACTGACGGTGACACTGGATCCGAATCTGACTCCGGATCTGACGAATTACAACATTGCGGTAAATAGCAATATTGTGTCCAGTGCTACTGTGAGGCAGGGTACGGTGACGGGTGCGGACGGGACAGTACATAATACGGTTATCTTTTCTGGTGGTGGCATATCAAGTTGGTTTAAGGGAGATAAGATTGAGTATACGATCTATTGCCGGATCAGCGGATCCGGTATGAGTCGGTTTGATAACAGGGATCAACTTGATGGGTATTTAAAATCTGCAGGAGTTGACACGGGACACTGGATCGACAAAGCATGCATTGCATCCAGCTGGTGCAATGCTTTATTCCGGGTTGATCTGATTGCAGGAAATGGAATTCAGAGTGTCAGTGGTGTACGCAATTATATGTCTGGGGCAGCGGTTACAATTGATGCGGTGGTAAAAAATGGTTACCATTGGACGGGATGGACTGGCACGTATGAGACGGATAGAAAGCAGTATGCGTTTGCCATGCCTGTACAAAATGTGCGAATGACTGCAAATGCGCAGATTAACCACTCAACTTTAAAAGTTGATCCCAATGGGGGAACATGGCAGGGAAGTACCGCTGTGCAGAGTTTTACGGAGCACTATGGAACGGCTAAATCCATTCTGCATCCGGTAAGAACCGGATATACTTTTTCGGGATGGGTGAAATCGGATCCATTTAACGGTAGTCTGAACAATGCGGTGTATACGTTTGGCGCAGAAGATGATGCGACAGATGTTCTGACGGCGTCTTGGACAGCAAACAGTTATACGCTGCATTTTGATCCGAACGATGGCAAAGAACAAGCGCCGATTGATGATATAACGATCATGTACGATCAGAATGTGACGTTGCCGGATGCTACGGGACGTTATATCCGCTATACGTTGGACGGAGAGGATATCACGCAGCAGGTATTAGACGGCACGATTGTTTTGGATGATTCTGGCGTAGTGGTTATGGTGATGGATGCGGATACGGGTCTGATGATGACACCGGCAGGTGGCATTATAAATGAGGATGGAAGTATTACGCAGCTGGATGGAAGCATCACGAATTCAGATGGAAGCGTAGCAGATCCGGAAGTAGTAGAAGCGGATGCTTCCAGTGAATCGACAGAAGCACCGGAGGAAGATGCAACAGAAGCAGAAGCGGATGTGGAAGAACTGGAAGTTCTGGAAGAATCGGAAACTCCGGCTGCTGATCCGGTGTCGGATAAAAAGGCATATGCGGCTGTTTTTATGGGGTGGTCGCTCGAGGATGGGCGCGATAGCTTTATACCGCAATGGACAGCAGGAATGCAGGTCAGTGTGGCGGATCTGATAGAAGCATCCGGCGTGGCAGATCAGAACGGTGCGATGATCACGCTGTATGCGTCGTGGGATGACTGTCCGTGGATTGTTGCCACAAATCTCTACTATACACTGGAGCAGGCACAGCAGGGGGGTATCACAGACAGTGAGATTTTAAGCCATGCGACTGCATCGGATCGTGAAGATGGAAGCCCGATCGAGGCAGGATTTCATGAAAATGGAACATCTTTTTCGATTCCGGATTATCAGGCATCGGATTTTACTCAGTTTTTGCGTGGAGGAAGCTGTACGGAAAATCTTATGGTAGTTGACAGCGCCGGGAGTATCTATTGTAAGCAGATAACGGTTTATGTGGTGGATACAACGCCTGCAGATGTACGAACGGAGAGAACGACACGTTTTATTGATGAAAAATATTACGGAAGTTCTTATGAACGGGGAGGGCTTTTGGATGATTCGATCTGGAAGACGGATACTGCGTACGTGTCTGCACTTCGGACGGCGTTTGAAAATCTGGAAAATGATGCACCGGTTGAAACCTATACGATTAACGGTGAGGCGCGCCGGAAGATCCGCGAATATGTGGATGCGTACGGATTCGGAGACAGCAGAGAGGTCGGAGCATTACAGGAAATGTATGATCGGTATCTTGTGCCAAATCGTGTAAGATGAAAATAAAAAACAGCCGGCAGGCGTTTCCTGCCTGCCGGCTGCAACTCTTTCATTCTTCTGTGAGGAAGAGCGGAGAGGATATTTCCTAATATATTCTTGTTGATTACGGACAGCCCTTATGTGTGTTCTTCTACATCTGAGACCGGAGCTTCCGGCTTCTTGATATAGATCTTTTCAATCCGGTTTTTATCCATCTGTTCCACACGAAGCAACACATCATCATCGGTAATAATCACTTCGTTCTTTTCCGGAAGGTGATCCAGCAGACCGATGAGGTAGCCGCCAATCGTATCATAATCCTCGGATGTAAAATTCAAGCCGATCTCATCACAGAGATCTTCCAGGTTGGTGGAGCCGAGAACCATGTATTCACGGTCGCTAAGCTGGACAATCGGATCTTCTTCGTCAGTATCGTACTCATCACGGATTTCACCAACAATCTCTTCCAGAAGATCTTCCAGCGTGATCAGACCCGCAGTAGCACCATACTCATCCAGAACAATGGCAAGTGAGATAGAGGACTTACGCATTTCCATAAACAATTCTGCAGTGTTCTTGTGCTCGTATGTAAAATACGGTTCACGCATAATATCACGAACAGAAAAATGATCCTTGTCGTGACAGAGAAGCAGATCTTTCATATTGAGGATACCAATCACGTTGTCGGTCGTATCTTCATAGACTGGCAGCCGGGTAAACTTATCCTCCTGAAAAATCTGAATCAGCTCATCGTAGGAACTGTCTACTTGCGCAAAGGTCATATCGATTCTCGGAATCATGACTTCTTTGGCCTGTGCATCGCCAAAATCAAACACATTGTTAATCATGGTGTGTTCTTCAGACTCGATGACGCCGGATTCCTTGCTGACATCCACGATTGTGCGCAGTTCTTCCTCGGTCATCTTCTGGGTATCGGCATTCGGATCAACGCCGAATAATTTGCAGATGCGGTTGGCAAGCTTATTGATGATAAAAATGACCGGAGTCAGAATTTTCATCAGTACCTCAATCACATTTGCATAGGTGAGAGCCAGTTTTTCGGAATTGACCGTCGCCAGTGTCTTCGGCGAGATTTCGCCAAAAATCAAAATGAGTACGGTAAGGATGCCGGTTGCAATACCTGCACCTACACTGCCCCAGATCTTGATTGCCAGAGAAGTCGCGAGCGAGGATGCCGACAGATTCACGATGTTATTACCGATTAAGATTGCAGAAAGCATTTTTCCGGAATTATCTGTGATGCGAAGAACTGTGGCAGCGCGTTTGTTCCCGTCTTCTGCCAGGGTACGCATCCGGATGCGATTGACGGTAATTAAAGCCGTCTCTGCGGATGAAAAGAATGCAGAGAGCATAAGTAAGAGCACTAAGAAAATTATTTGAAATATGTCACTTGAATCCAAGTATGTTCACCTCATTAAATAGCAGGATGCGCACAGATGTATGTGCCATGCCTTTGGTTAATAGTATTCCGGCACACAGGGCGCCGGAATACAAAAGTGTAATATAAATGACATTATATAAAGAAAATGTCTATTCGTCAATACTGTAGTTTGGAGCTTCCTTTGTGATGTGGATGTCATGCGGATGACTCTCACGAAGAGCAGCAGCGGAGATTTTTACGAACTTGCTCTTTTCCTTGAGATCCTCGATCGTCGGGCAGCCACAGTAACCCATACCGGAACGGATACCGCCGACCAGCTGGAAAACAGTGTCCTCCACATTGCCCTTGTAAGCCACACGGCCTTCGACGCCTTCCGGTACCAGCTTCTTGGCACCTTCCTGGAAGTAGCGGTCTTTGCTGCCGTTCTCCATAGCTGCAAGAGAACCCATGCCGCGGTAAACCTTGTATTTTCTTCCCTGATACAGCTCGAAAGTTCCAGGAGCCTCATCACATCCGGCAAAGATACTTCCCATCATGCAGACATTTGCGCCTGCTGCGAGAGCTTTTGTCATATCGCCGGAGTATTTGATACCGCCGTCGGCGATGATCGGAATACCGGCTTCTTTTGCAACCTTATAGCAGTCCATGATAGCAGTGATCTGCGGAACACCGATACCTGCAACGATACGGGTGGTGCAGATGGAACCAGGACCGATGCCGACTTTTACTGCATCAGCGCCGGCTGCGATTAAGTCGCGTGTTGCCTCTCCGGTAGCCACGTTACCTGCAATGACCTGCAGATCCGGATAAGCAGTCTTGATCTTCTTGACAGCCTCAAGGATATTTCTGGAATGTCCGTGAGCGGAATCCACAACAATGACGTCTACGTGGGCCTTTACGAGAGCTTCCACACGCTCCATCATGTTGGCGGTAATACCGACACCTGCACCGCAAAGCAGACGACCCTGCTCATCCTTTGCGGAGAGAGGATACTTGATCTGTTTTTCGATATCCTTGATAGTGATAAGTCCCTTCAGATGGAAATCTTTGTCGACGATCGGCAGCTTTTCTTTTCTCGCCTTGGCAAGAATCTTTTTTGCCTCTTCTAAGGTAATGCCTTCAGGAGCAGTGATAAGACCTTCGGAAGTCATACTTTCACTGATCTTCTTGGAAAAATCTGTCTCGAACTTTAAGTCACGGTTCGTGATGATGCCGACGAGCTTGTTATTCTCGCAGATCGGAACACCGGAAATGCGGAATTTGCGCATCAAGTCTTCAGCATCCTGCAGTGTATGGCTTGGAGAAAGGAAAAATGGGTCTGTGATAACGCCGTTTTCTGAACGTTTTACCTTGTCGACTTCATCTGCCTGAGCCTGAATGGACATATTTTTGTGGATAATACCGATACCACCCTGTCTTGCCATGGCAATGGCCATTCTGTGCTCTGTGACAGTATCCATTGCAGCACTCATCATAGGGATATTGAGCACGACCTTTTTGGTAAGGTGTGTCGTTAAATTAATCATGTTCGGAGTTACTTCTGAATACTGTGGAACCAAAAGCACATCATCAAAAGTAATTCCTTCACCGATAATTGTTCCCATTTTTATTTTCCTCGCTTTCGTTGTATAAATGTTTGTTAAAAAAGTATATTAGTTTCTCTATAATAGCAAAAAAAAATGTGTGTGTCAATGTAGTATAAGTGCCAGTTGATAAAAAAATATATTGATAAGTTAGACTAATATATAAAAATATTCACAAACAGACAGATGTGTGCTATGATGGCAGTGGGCGACGGGGCCACTGTTACAGGGGGTACGTTGCCTAAATTTATATTACGAGAGCAGTGTATAAGGAGGCAGTATGGAGTTTCGTCCCTGTATTGATATACATAACGGCAAGGTCAAGCAGATTGTCGGCAGCAGTCTTGCGGATGAGGGAGACCGGGCAGTGGAGAATTTTGTCGCCGGAGCGGATGCTGCGTATTATGCACATCTGTATAAGGAAGCGGGACTTCGCGGCGGACATATCATTCTGTTGAATTCGCGAGACAGTGCGTACTATGAGGCGACAAAGGCACAGGCCATGCAGGCGCTTGCGGAGTATCCGGGCGGACTTCAGATCGGAGGAGGCATTGATGCCGCGAACGCAAAGCAGTTTCTGGATGCGGGCGCAAGTCATGTGATTGTCACCTCCTATGTGTTTCGTGACGGAAAAATTGACTATGAACGGCTTGCAACATTGAGGAAAAATGTCGGAAAAGAACATCTGGTTCTGGATCTAAGCTGTGCAAAGCGGGCGGATGGTTATTATATTGTGACCGATCGCTGGCAGAAAGATACGAGGGAACGTGTGACAACAGAACTTTTGGAACGTCTCGGCAGTGAGTGTGACGAGTTTTTAGTACATGCGGTCGATGTGGAGGGCAAGGCAAACGGTATTGAGAGAGAACTTGCAAGTCTGCTTGGCTCCTGGGGCAGGATACCGGTTACCTATGCCGGCGGAGTGCGGGACTTTGATGACCTTGCACTTTTGAGAGAGCTTGGATGTGACAGGCTGAATGTGACGATCGGAAGTGCACTGGATTTGTTCGGAGGAACGATGCCTTTTGAAAAAGTTACAGAATATTGCAGACAGCAGGAGAAGAATCGCGATAGTGAGAAAAGATCACGGCAGTGAGGAAGGAACGTGACAGTGAGAAAAGATCACGACAGTGAGGAAAGACCGCGACAGTGAGAAAAGATCACGGCAGTGAGGGAAGATCATGGCAGTGGAAGATGGAGGAGAAGAAAATGAGCAAGTACACAAAGCAGGATATTATCCGAATCGTGGAGGAAGAGGATGTGGAGTTCATCAGACTCCAGTTTACCGATATGTTCGGGACACTCAAGAATGTGGCAATCACGTCCAGTCAGCTTGAGAAAGCATTGAACAATGAATGTATGTTTGACGGGTCCTCCATTGAGGGATTTGTGAGAATTGAAGAGTCGGACATGTATCTGTATCCGGATCTGGATACGTTTGTAATCTTTCCGTGGCGGCCACAGCAGGGAAAAGTTGCCAGAATCATCTGTGATATTTATACCGCAGACCGCAAACCGTTTGAGGGAGATCCGCGGTATGCTTTAAAGAAGGCGGTGGCAGATGCGGAATCTATGGGATACCGTTTTGATGTCGGGCCGGAATGTGAATTTTTCCTGTTTAATCAGGATGAGGATGGACAGCCGACAACGATGAGCACGGAGCGTGCCGGATATTTTGATCTGGGACCGGTTGATCTCGGGGAGAATGCAAGAAGAGATATGGTGCTGACATTAGAGGATATGGGCTATGAAATAGAGGCATCCCATCACGAGGTAGCACCGGCGCAGCATGAGATTGACTTTAAATATGACGAGGCGTTAAAAACAGCGGACAATATTATGACATTCAAGCTTGCGGTAAAGACCATTGCAAAGCGGCACGGCATGTTTGCAAGCTTTATGCCAAAGCCGAAGTACGGGGTGAATGGTTCCGGAATGCATGTGAATATGTCGCTTTCCAAGGAAGGTCGGAACATTTTTGACGATCCGGACGGGGAGAACGGACTGAGCAGGGAAGCTTACTGGTTTATCGGTGGCATTATGAACCATATGAGAGCCATGACTGCAATTACCAATCCGCTTGTCAATTCCTATAAGCGTCTTGTCCCGGGATATGAGGCGCCGATTTATATCGCATGGTCCATGACAAACCGCAGTCCGCTGATCCGGATTCCGGTATCGCGCGGCAGCAGAACCAGAGTGGAACTGCGCTGCCCGGATTCGGCGGCAAACCCGTATCTTACGCTCGCGGTGTGTCTGGAAGCCGGACTGGATGGAATCCGCC
>ENA-OROZ01002474-OROZ01002474.1-human-gut-metagenome-genome-assembly--contig:-NODE-2474-length-13820-cov-6.098947_pt1 | contig 13820 bp, 9 predicted proteins | sample MGYA00242138_ERZ509066 | MGnify/ENA primary metagenome ERZ509066 (study PRJEB26280, sample SAMEA2338691) | human gut metagenome | biome: human gut; feature: human-associated habitat; material: faeces... | reverse complement strand
ATTGGCAGTCCATTATTAAGTTTTTTATTATGTTCCCTTTGTACACCGTTGCAAACTGCAAGTAATACAAAAAACGATATAATTATTTTTTTGTTAATCAGTACTCTCTTAATTTCCATAGCGTAAAATTCTCATTGGTTTAAAACAATTCCGTCTTATAAGGAGTTTGAGTATATAACGGTTACTTAACTTAAAAAACACATTAAATTTAGAAGTAACTGTTTTCTGTTTTTATGATGTATAACATTTGCAGATATGATTTTTGTCGCAAATACACCATTTACTTACTGCATTTATATATAGTTAATGTTTATATTTTAACTATATTATATCTTATGTTATCTTTTTTAGCAATAAATATCCTAATTCTACACTACAAATTTTCGCGGTAAATTTTGTGCATATTGCTATGTTTTGTTAAATTATACACAAGTTTCGATAATTATAATGTTTATGACATAAATAGATGAATTACAAAAAGCAAAAACCGCCAACAGTGATATATATTTTAAAAAACATTTGTATTTTTTAGCAAATTGTATTGCAATAAGCAAAATATTAAAGTACAATAAGTATAAGCAATAAAGAAAGTTTAAACTACATTACTAAGGAGGTAATCTATGAAAAAACTTACTTTATCAATATTGATATTTTTATTATCCATATCATTTGTTGCATGCAGCTCGGCTAATACGCCATCGCAAGGTTCTTCTGCTTCGGAAAGTACTGACAGTAATTCAAGCAATAATGCTTCAAGTAACAATAGCAGTTCTTCAAACAACAATTCTAATTCAGGGGAAAATACTACACTTAACGATACTTCATTTAAGATTGGCGTAGATGATCAACCGTTTAATTTATCACGAGCAGGTATGAGCGCTTCAAATGAATCAGGAGATTATATGTTCTATCAAGATACACTCTACTTTCATGATAACGCCGCTAACACTACTGTAATAGCTTGTAACAAACCTGACTGCGATCATATAACTAATGTTGACGATGGAGAAAGCGATTGTAACGCATTTTTCCCTCAGGATAAATATTATTACGACAAAGGTTTTTCATATTACAACGACAGCATCTATTTGCTTGGAAAGAGCAGTAAGGATGCAAAATCAGTTTCACTCTACAAAATAAGCAAAGATGCAAGTACAAGAGAAGAAGTTGCAAATTTAATAAGTGTATCTGATTTGAACAGTATTACTGTTTTTGCTGTACATAAAGGTTATGCGTTTTGGTCGTTAAACACAGACAAAAGCGCACAACTGCTCGCTATAAACATTGATAAGCCTACTGAAGTTAAAAAAATTTTTGAAGGCAACGAACTTGCGGCAGGCATTCACAACTTAATCGGTTCAAGTGATTATTTATACTTTTCAAATTCGTATTCGGAAGATAAGAACCATGAAAATTGGGCAGGATATATTAATCAGCTCGACATCAATACTTTAAAAACTAAAAAGTTGATGGACATGCCCGATGATTACACTGTTGCAAACGGAAAAATCTATTATCTTGAATCAAACGCTTTATATTGCTATACAATTGATAGCGATTCAAGCGTTAAAATTGCAGACAGTCCCGAAAATTCACAACTTATAATAAGAGATACAGACTACCTCTATCTTACTAACTGGGATAACGAAAAGGTTTCATCGGATAATTACAAAGTTTTTGTAATGTCCACCAACGGCAATATTATTGATACTATTCCTATTCCCGACTGCGAATTTTTCCGAGGCGGACTTCATAATTTGTATATAGAAACAACAGACCGCAAAGTAAAGTATTTGGAAAAATCACAAATTCAAAAGGGAACTCATAATTGGAGTACCGCATACTCAGTTTCTGAAAACGGTCAGGTTACCCTTAATGAATGAGTATATAAAATTCATTACACTAAAAATACAAAAACACCGACAAGTTTAGTTACTGCTTGTCGGTGTTTTTATATTTATGAAGTTTTAATTCTGTCAAATTTAAAAGCACGGTTATAATACTAATCAAAAATATTATTGTCAGCCACAGTGACGCTGTAAATGTTCTAGAGAACAGATTTACAAGCATTGGATTTCCTGTTAGGCTTTGTGAATTTAGTGTTTGTGCATTATCGACAAGCACATTCAGGTAATTTGAAATGTCGAAAATGTTATCATTCGGTATATATTTTGAGGGGATAAAAATGCTGAAATCACAAATATTAAACGCAATCAAAAGCACGGCAGGTATTCCTGCAAAAACAAGCACAAGTGCAACATATTTTAGCGGAATATTTTTTAGCGATTTCAGAAAGTAGTTTAATTTGAGATTTTCTTTTATCTCCTCAAAAAATTTTCTACTGAACCTATACCACAACTTCAATGCAATAATGCTAAATCCGATAAATATTGCAAGGTATAAAATATGTTCAAATGACGAGAGCGTTTGATTTTTCTCATTCAGATTAACCGAATAATACTGCGGCAAATCCATTTGCTCAACCATTGCTCCTGTATATACCGAATTATCGTAAACAATCATATCAACCGTTCTATCACCATAATTTTCGGCTGTTGTATGTGGAACATACACCCTCTGTTTGTCATCAGCAGAAAACTTATTTATTAAGCTTTCGTTTTCGCATATCACACCGCAAATTGTATATTGATTTCCGTCAATGCAAATTTTTTTACCGACTGCATCTGTTGTAAAAAACAGTTTGAGAGCAAGAGAACTTCCGATTATTGCAACCTTATCTCTGTTATCTATGTTTTTGGACGAAATATTTTCACCGTTAATTTCGGTCTTATAATCCGAAAACCAGTTTTCATTCACAAGTACCGTAGTTACGGTTTCTTCCTTAACTTTTGTTTCTTTACCCTCAGAACAAAAAGCTATGCCTTTGTCAGTAATCCGTTCAAACAGCTTTTCAAGTTCAGAAACCGTTTTTGGAGCAGTTTCGGAATTTTTATCATAAGTTAATTGAGTAACATCAGGTAATTGCCCTTTTGCATTTTCAATAATTATAATATTCGCAATAAAAACGCTCACAGTCAGCAACAGCAGTAACAGAAACGAAACAATTTTTCTTTTGCTCACACTGTTTCCTCCTCAATATAAACACTTGAACCGTTTTCTATACTCTTGGTTGTTTTATATACAACTTGACTGTCGCCAAAAAGTGAGTCCGATGTCACCTCGCAATACAGCTCGTCACTGTTACATATATCCACCGAAACCTCTTCAACTGTTGCATCACCGTTTTCGGTTTTATTTATAACAAATACTATTCCCGTATTGCCTGCCCCATCCACCGATGAAACAGGCAAAAGATAATGGGTTTTCATATCATTTGAACCTGCGGTATCGTCAATTACACCTGTTTGAACCGAAACCACTTTGACCTTTGGAAGAAGCATATTATTGATTGTTTTTGAAAAATATGTAAGTAATGCAATCACAATAAAAAATACAATTGAAAATTTCAACACTACGCTCTTTAGCTTATTTTTTTTCATAAAAGCCTCTCTCCTATCCCTTATCAGTTCCGACAAACGGCGAATCAATATCCCTGTGTCCGTAAAGATAAATAAGCAATGCAGGAATCATAAATATAACTCCGCAGGCAAATATTATGCCGTAATCCGAACTACCAACATCAGTAAGCGTTACGGAAAGCGGATACATACCCACATTATCAAAATAAATCAGCGGTTGTTCAACTACATTCCAATTATCAATAAAGCAGAGCAACGCAAGTGTTATGAGTCCGCCCTTAATCTGCGGAAGAATAATATTAGTAAATATCTTCAAATATGACGCACCGTCAACTCTTGCCGCCTCAATTGCGGAATCGGGAATGTATTTTATACTTTGCCTCAAAAGACAAATTCCGAATGCAGAAAAAGTTCCGGGTAAAATTACCGCAAGAAAATTATTCAGCAAATTCATATTTTCAAGAATCATATAATCAGGAACAAGTGTTACCTGCAACGGCAGAATGAGCAAAATTATGTATATGAAAAACAGCTTGTCCCTGAACGGGAATTTCAATTTTGCAAAAGCAAAAGCCGCCAATGATGATACTGCAACCTGACCGATTACTGTCGGAAAAGTACAAACAACCGAATTCCAGAACTTTAACAAATACTCGGGTTTTCTGAAAAGAGTCTGATAAAACTGCTCCAAAGTTGCCATATTCGGAATCATATTGAGTTCTTTATATTTTCCGTCAGAAAAATTAAGCATTTCACTTACCTGTGAACCTGTCATAAATGAACAAGCAAGCATATAAATGACAGGAAACAAAAACAGCACAGTTACAGCAATCAACAAAATATATTTTAGTATTTTCATAACCGTATCTTTCATAACAAACCTCTCAAGAATAGCTGTGTTTCCTTTCAAAGCAGAAGAAAATAAACAGCACAATAATTATAAACAGCGATAAGACAATTGATGCCGCCGACAATCTTGGATAGTTAAGATTGTAATAATTGTTGTTGATAAAATTCTGCAAAAAATACACATTGGTATTTGGATAATCGCCAAACAAAGCAAATACCTCACGGAAAATTTTAAATGAATAAATAAGCTCCATCAGAAAAACAAAAAATGTAGTTGGCGCAATCATAGGTATAGTAATTTTAGTCACAAGCTGATGAGCTTTTGCACCGTCAAGCCTTGCGCTTTCGTAGAGAGATTGCGAAACATTGGCAATGCCTGCCGTAAAAAGAATCACACAAAATCCGCAGTACTTCCACACATAAATAAAAACGATCATCACCATAGACCATTCCGAATTAAAAAATTCAACAGTATTAAATCCAAGTGAATTAAGTAATCCGTTGATTGCACCGTAATCATCAAAAACTAATTGCCACACACAAATCAGAGATGCAATCGGAACTACAACAGGAATAAGCAATGCACTTCGGAAAAAGGAAGATATTTTATTAAAAGAATTAAGAAACAACGCTATCAAAAACGAAATCACCATTAACAACGGTATCGCCGTAACTGTAAATATGCCCGTGTTTTTAAGTGCAAGCAAAAATGTGTTGTTTTGAAAAAGCTGTATGTAATTTTCTATGCCCACAAAAGTATCGCCAACATACAGGCTTTTGGTAAAACAAATTATGTACGGCACAATATAGAACACCGCTATGCCTAAAAAAGACGGTAATATAAACAGGTATGCTGCTATATGTTCTTTTCTTTTTCTTGTTAATTTAGATTTTCTCATAATTTATTCCTACTCAGTCAAATAAATTTCCGTTGCCGATGTAAGCTGACGAATAAATTTATCTTTTGATATACCTTTATTTATATAGTTGTCAACAATGTCACCGATAACATTGTCATTATAATATGAATGTGACACATCTTGATACAAAGTGCAAGCGTTTACATTATCGGAAATGTCAATGTATGCTTTCATAAAATCGTTGTCAATCCCGATAATTTTTCCGTCATCATCAGCTTGTTTTGAGGCACTATATTTTGCCTGTTCAAATGCCTTTTTGTTGACCGGAAAAGATATGTTTGCAGAATATGAAATTCCTTTTGCACCGCACATTTTAGTTTGAACATCTTCAGAAAGTGCAAATTTAAGAAAAGCATACGCTTGCTTTTCAAAATGTGTATTGCTGTTTATTCCAAATCCAACCTGAACAAATGCGGAATAATCATTATCCGACTTAACCAATCCTCTGCAAATCACAGGTGTTTCATTCTCCGATTTATAATACGCATATTTTCTTACCATTAGTGATAATGAACGGTTTATGTAAAGGTCATCAAATATGAAGTCAGGAAAATCTTCTTTTGAAGCATTCAGCAATCTACACATTGTGTCAAGTTTACTTTTGAAATCATCGCTTTCAAAATATGTGACTTTATTTTCAAGATCAACATAGTTATTTATAAATCGGTTAAATAATTGCATAGGATAATTAAACATAGAATTTGTGTCATTGTAACCGCTTATAAAACCAAAATTTGCCTTTTCATTACTGAACGAAGAAAATTTTTCGGAAAGATTTTTATATGTCAAAACAGTATGGTTATCACAGGAAATATTGAACTTTTTCAACTTTTCCTGTGTTGAAACAAATACATCAGTCCCGTAAAACAGCGGTACAATATAGCGTTTTCCGTTATAAATTCCGCACTTCATTATTGCACTGTTAAAATTATTAAAGTCTATTTTATCCGCTTGTGTGTTGTTATCGCAAAGCTTATTTACATCAAGAAATGTGCCGTTGTTTAATAGCTTTTCAAACGGTAATTTCTGATTGATTGAAATAATGTCGGGACCTTTTCCGGCCATAAGCTCAGTTGACAACTTTGTGTTTATTTCATCTTCCGAAGCAAATTTTAGAACAGTAATCTGATATGATTTATCATAATTTTGCAGGCAATAATTATTGTATATTTTTATCAGATCACAAAAATCATCACTGTCATTAGATGTGTAATAGGTCATTCTATTTTTCACATCACCAAAATTTTCGCTTTCGGTACACCCCACAAAATTCATAATCACGATTAAAACAAGCAAAAACAAACTGACAACCGATTTCTTCATCTCCACCTCACCTTTCGGCACAATCCACTCCATACACCCTCATTCATTCTGTTAAATAAATTTCCGTAGCAGCCGAGAGCTGACGAATAAACTTATCCTTTGATATACCTTTATTTATATAATTGTCAACAATGTCACCGATAACATTGTCATTATAATATGAATGTGACACATCTCGATACAAGGTGCAAGCGTTTACATTATCGGCAATGTCAATGTATGCTTTCATAAAATCGTTGTCAATCCCGATGATTTTATTGTTATCATCCGTTCTTGAGCCGGCAACAAGTTTAGCATTATCGTAAACAGACATATTCACAGGAAAACTCAAACTTCCTGATGCTGTTGCACCAATTTCTTGAATTTCATCACTAAGAGTATATTTTATAAACGCAAGTGCTTGTTCCTTTAGTTGCGTATTATTATTAATTGCATATCCAGCCTGTATGTGTGCGGAATTAACATCTTTGTTTTTTGTCAATCCACGAAAGACTACAGGTGTTTCATTTATAGATTGATAATAAGAATAACTTCCTGCCATCAACGGAAATGACCGATTTATATACAATCCGTCAAACAATTCATTTGTATTGTTTTTTTGAGAAATCGTCAACATCTGCATCATTACATCTAAATTATCTTTAAATTCATCGGTATCAAAATACACAGCTTTATTTTCAAAATCAACATAGCTGTTTAAAAATCTGCAAAAGAGTTGCATTGGATAATCAAACCACAAAAAATCCGACAACTCATTAGATACAAATGAATAGCCTTCATCATTTAAAAAATAATTTTCAAATACATCTGAAAAATTACTGTATGTCAAAGAAAAGCCGTTATTTTCTTTGATATCGAAATTTTTCAATCTTTCTTCTGTAGATACCAATACATCAACTCCATAAAACAGCGGTACAATATATAAACCGTTATTATAAACTCCTGCGTTAAGTATGTTAACGTTATAATCATCAAGATTTATTGCATTTGAAGAATTATCATCTTTTAGCAAATCATAAATATTCATTAATGAACGGCTTTCAATTAATTTTTCAAAAGGCAATTTTTGACTAAGTGAAATAATATCAGGTCCACTTCCTGCCATAATTTCAGTTGATATCTGCGTTGACATTTCTTGTTCAGAATTAAATTTAACTATCTCAATTTGAAAAGACGGATTATTACTGTTTATGCAGTATTTATTGTGTTTTTCTATAATCCAAGACAGAGAGTCTTTATCATTTAATGTGTAATAAACAAGATGATTTTGTTCGCTGTTATTTTTTATTGCACAACTTGAAAATGAAGTAATTATTATAACACTTAAAAGTATAGCTAGTATGACTTTAATAGATTCATGTGTTTTAAATAAAAAGCGTGTGAACATAATTATATTTTATCCTTATCCGTGTATACTTCCATCAGGCCAATCATAGTACTGACCATTTGACATTTTTGAGTTTTTAGCTGATGAGTAAGCTTTGCTTAAATGCTTTGAATAACTTGAACATTTACCTGAAACTGATGCAACATAATATGTACCATTTTTAAGGCAACGACCAATGGTAATGCGCGAACATCCTCCATTTATTTCTTTTCATACTACCCTCTTATATCTCTCATACACAAGAAAATTTCTGTAAGTTTTCTATTACATATAATAAAATTTTAACATAATCTATTCCTTCAAATAAATCTCAGTTGCTGCTGTAAGTTGATGAATAAACTTTTCCTTTGAAATATCCCCGTTTAAATATTTATCAACTATATCACTGATTACCGAAGAATTAAAATAAGTATCCGATAAACAATTAAAGCTATATAAGTTACATTTTGTTATGTTGTTTATAATATATTTATAATCTCTTATCGCCGCACTTTCAGCAGTTTCAACAATAGCTTTTTCTTTATCACTAACAATTATATCTTCAAAATCTATTACTTCATCTATTGAATCAATGCATTTTTCCATAGCATCGCTGTTTACAGGCAAATACATACATTCTTCACTCATATTTTTTTGCACATCACAGGACAAACAGTACTTAATGAAAGGCAGTAATTTTTCTTTATTTTTACAATTATCATTAACGGCAATACCAACATCTGTAGAGGCAGAAATTGAATCATCATCCATATTGTAATTATTTACAAACACAGGAGTTGATCCTAAATATTTTAAACACGAATATGTCCTTACTATACCACTAAAAGCAGGCATTTCCTTATATAAAATAGAAGCACCATTATTTATATTTTCATATAAAAAATAATTAACATTTTCGTCGGTAGTGTCATTCTTAATCAAGCTATAGATAGAATCCAAATCTTCCGAAAACTTATCGCTGTTAAAATCTATATATTGATCTAAAAACGAATAAAAAAAGGCAATATTATCATCGGCACTTCCAAAAAGAGAATATTCTTTTTTATTTTTTGAAAGTTTCTCAGATAATGCTTTAAAAGAAAATTCAGATGATGTTAAATTGTACTTATTAAGTGTTTCCTCTGTAGTTATAAAAACATCAGGTGAATAGAACAAAGGTATAAAATATCTTTTACCGTCAATCACTCCTGCATCCATAATTTTTGAATCGCAGTTATCTATTCCTATATCATAACTAAATTCACTTATAAGCTCGTTTACATCTGCAATAGTTTTGCTATCTGTTAATTTCTCAAATGGAAGCTTTTGACTCAAAGAAAAAATATCAGGTCCTTCACCTGCCATAATTTCTGTTGACATTTTTAATTTCATTTCTTCCTGAGATTCAAATTCCACGATTTCAATTTGATAGGACTCATCGTAATGCTTTGTACAATATTTATTGTACCTTTTAATAATATCGCAAATAGCATCCTCATAGTATGCACAATATGTAAGCTTTGAGGAATTGCTTGAAGCTGTGCTTTCACCACATCCGCTGAAAGCAAACACAGTAATAATAAATTGTAATGTTAAAATTATCGCAATTTTATTTTTCATAATGATTCACCTTGTGATTATATATCTTAACATAATTCTAAATTATTAATCTGTAGTCTATCTGAATTTTTATTATTTAAATCAACAATAACGCTCTACTTGTTAATTCATACGGATAAGTAGCGAAATTAATATGCACTGAGTTAAATTCACTTCATTAATAATTGAAAGTAACATATAAACCCTTTGCAGGGTCGGGAACTACTACAGTATCACCCTTAACTTTAGTTACAACTACATAATGCAATAAGGAATCGTCAATCACTACATGTGCAATAGCAAGTATAGGTAATTTAGAGGTTAATGATTACTTATCAGCTTCATTCTGTTAAATAAATTTCCGTTGCCGCTGTGAGCTGACGTATAAACTTTTCCTTTGAAATATCCCCGTTTAAGTAATCGTTCACAATATCTCCGATAACCGAGGAGTTGTAATAAGTATTTTCAAATTTCAGATAATCATATAAAGTACAACTGCTTATACTGTTAATCATATCTAAATATTCATTAAAAAACTTAGTTTTTATTTCATCTGAATATTCTTCCTCAGATTTCTCATACTCTCCATCATCATTAATATCATATACACGTTTTGACGTATGGTCAATTACATATTCAAAAGCAGCTTTATTTACAGGCAGTGCCCTTACCACTATTGATGATGATGCGCTGCTTTCACTCCATAATTTTTGAATATCATAACTTAAAACATATTGAATAAAAGCCAATGCTTTTTCTTTGTTATTTGAATTATTATTCAATGCAATACCACATTGAACAAATGCTGATACTGCATTCGCCTTTTTATTGTAGTTTGGAATAATAACCGGCGTGCTGTTATTATTATAAATATAAAAATAAGAATTTAGCGTACTCATCATAGAACCGTCGAAAGATAATTGTGAAGTACGAAACAAATAATTACCTATTATATCCCATGTAGTTCCTTCTTTTCTTGAATTATCATTCCTAATCATTTTTCCAATATAATCTAAGCTCTCGGTAAATTCATCGCTTGAAAATTCTGTAGTTTTATTATAAAAATCCACATATTCATTAACATAGGAAAGGAAGAACTTATATGTTTCATCTTTATTTCCAAAAAGCGCATAACTATGGTCTTTGTCAGATAACCGTATCTCTAACTCTTTAAATGAAAAGTTAGTATTTTCCAGATTATATTTATCTAATATTTCCTGAGTTGTTATAAGTATATTGGGGCAATAAGCTATAGGTATAATATATCGCTTTCCATTGTAAATTCCGCAATCCATTATTGTTGAATTATAGTCATCAAAATCTATATCGGATTTGTATAATTCCGCAAGCTCATCTATATCCGCAAATGAACCGTTATCAATCAGCTTTTCAAAAGGTAATTTTTGATTCAATGAAATTATGTCGGGTCCTTTCCCCGCCATTATCTCCGTTGATATTTTTGTAAGCATAGTATCTTCCGAATCAAATTCCACAATTTCAATTTGATAGGACTCATCGTAATGCTTTGTACAATATTTATTATACCTTTCAATAATATCGCAAATAGCATCCTCATTGTATGCACAATATGTAAGCTTTGAGGAATTGCTTGAAGCTGTGCTTTCACCACATCCGCTGAAAGCAAACACAGTAATAATAAATTGTAATGTTAAAATTATCGCAATTTTATTTTTCATAATGATTCACCTTGTGATTATATATCTTAACATAATTCTAAATTATTAATCTGTAGTCTATCTGAATTTTTATTATTTAAATCAACAATAACGCTCTACTTGTTAATTCATACGGATAAGTAGCGAAATTAATATGCACTGAGTTAAATTCACTTCATTAATAATTGAAAGTAACATATGAACCATCTTTTAAGCAACAACCAACTGTAATTGTACAACCACCATTTATTTTTTTCATAGTTTCTTCTGATGATTCAACAATATTAAGTTCATTTAAACATTCATTAATATTTATTTTTTCATGATTTCACCTCCTCTGCTAGTTATTCTTAGTTAAGTCCAAATGAATTAAGTAATCCGTTGATTGTACCGTAATCATCAAAAACTAATTGCCACACGCAAATCAGAGATGCAATCGGAACTACGACAGGAATAAGCAATGCACTTCGGAAATAAGAGAGTAGTTGCAAAATATAATGGGAATTTAGAAATGAAATATGATAATGATACAAAAACCTTTACCTCCGTAATCGGAATAAATTCTAATTTACCCTCTAACAACCAGTCATAGCATTTTTATTTTAAACAACAAACTGCTCTTACCACCTTTTTCTAAGTTCACAGAGATTTTAGGCATAAAAAAGACTAGAAAAAACGCCCACATTTTCTGTGAGCGTTACTGTTGCAATATTGTTTTCAGATACAAAATGCGGCATAGAGAGGAACAGTTTTTTTATTGTCCTCAAAGCCGAAGTTTTTGGCAGAGAGCTTGATTGCATAAGCGGGCTTGTAGGTGTCCATATAGACCTTCAAGCTCTTTGCTCTGGTGTTGTCGGCAGACTTGACCTCAATAGGAATAAGCTGACCGTCACGCTGAATGATAAAATCAATTTCAGCTCCACGCTCAGACTCCCAATAATAGGTGTGGTAGCCGTTAATGGAGAGCTGCACATTGACATAGTTTTCCGCCATACCTCCCTTGAAGTCGTTAATTTCCTCTACCATATAGAGAATATCATTGGCGGCTAAATCTTTCTTGGCACAAAGCAATCCTAAGTCGGACACATAAATCTTGAACGCATCAATATCACGGTAGTTTTCAAGCGGCTTTTTGATTTGCTCGACCTTGTAGACTTGTGACACGATACCGGACAGGCAAAGCCATTCAATCGCATTTTCAAATTCGGAAGCCCGTCCACCTTTCTTAATCAGCTTATATTGGAAACGGGTATTCTTCTTTGAGAGCTGAACGGTAATGTTATCGTAGGCAAGTCTGGTTTTCTTGATTTCATTCAAGTTGTTATACTTGCTCATATCATTGAGATAGCTTGCAAGTATCGTGTCCTGCGTATGGCGGACAAGGATATAATCCTTTGTTTCGGCAAACTGCATCACGCACTCCGGCATACCGCCGACCACAAGATACTGACGGTAAAGTTGCATTGCAGCATCGTGTAAGGCAGACGGCAGGGGCGTATCGGTTTGGAAGCATTTTTTAATCTGCTCTACCAAATCGTCCTCACCGAGTGCCAACATAAATTCCTCCATATCCATAGGATAAAGCGTTTTCATATCGACCTTTCCTACGGGAAAAGAGAATTTTGCTCTGTTGACCGCAACACCGAGCAAGCTACCTGCAACGATGATGTGATAATCCGGAGCGTTCTCGCAAAAGTATTTGAGCGAAGTCAACGCCCTTTCGCAGAGCTGCACCTCGTCAAAGACTATCAGAGTTTTTTCCGTTACGATAGTTTGACCTGCGATATGAGATAAAATCGGTATGAGATAGTCGGGGCTGATGTTTTCCTCGAAGGTTTCGTTCAGCTTTGGATTGGTTTCAAAGTTGAAGTATGCCACATTTTCATAGTGAGTACGCCCGAACTCCAGAATGGAATAGGTCTTTCCGACCTGTCTTGCACCCTGTAAAATAAGGGGCTTGCGGTGTTCGCTTTCTTTCCACGCTTCCAAGAAGCCCATAATCTTTCTATACATAAGCAGTCCTCCTTAAAGGTACTGACCATAGTATAGCAGATGTTCGTGTAAAAATCAATGATATTTCCTTTAATTTTCGCACCAATCAACACGATTATTTTCGTCAACCTCTTACAATACGACACGAACACCGCAATTGCTGCATTTTATACCTCTCCAAACTTGGTCGTCATCAGCTTTTAAAGCTCGGTATTGCAGGGGAACTTGTTGACAAACGGCACAAGAGAGCTGCCAACCTTGAGAATCCCCTGTTCTGCGCCGACATTCGTGATATAGATGATCTGAAGGTCGGAGATATTAAGGAGTTTGGTTGAGCATGAAGCTTGCGAAGTCCACCGTTTTTGTCACCCATTCTTGCAACACGAAAAATGAGTTTACAAGAATTTTAGGCATAAAAAAAGAGCCCAATGGCTCAGATGTTAAAAATATTAAATAAGTAATTGTTATTGATTATTTCTAATTCTGCGATATTTCCTTACTTTTTAAGATTTACAAGAAGGTATCGTTTTATTCACTCCATGCTGTGGAGGGAAGTCGATTACTTGCTCTTTTAATGAAACCTTTTTTGAAATTTTGTCGATAAACGGAATTTTTA
>ENA-OROZ01002461-OROZ01002461.1-human-gut-metagenome-genome-assembly--contig:-NODE-2461-length-13873-cov-3.449269_pt1 | contig 13873 bp, 10 predicted proteins | sample MGYA00242138_ERZ509066 | MGnify/ENA primary metagenome ERZ509066 (study PRJEB26280, sample SAMEA2338691) | human gut metagenome | biome: human gut; feature: human-associated habitat; material: faeces... | reverse complement strand
GGTTTGTGTTGTGAGATTATGCGGGAGGACGGAACAATGATGCGTACCCCGGAATTGAAAGAGTTTGCCCAGGCGCATAACATGAAAATGATAACGGTTTCGGATTTAATTACTTATCGCAGAAAAACCGAGATCTTGGTAGAGCGGGTGACGGAGGCCGATCTGCCAACGAAGTATGGTGACTTTAAGGCTTACGGGTATGTGAATAAAATCAATGGGGAACATCATATCGCTTTGGTGAAGGGGGACGTGACGGATGGAGAGCCGGTATTGTGTCGGGTGCATTCAGAGTGTTTGACGGGTGACGTGTTCGGTTCTTTGCGTTGTGATTGTGGTGATCAGTTGGCAGAGGCAATGCGTAGAATTGGCGAAAGAGGTCGTGGCGTATTATTGTACATGCGTCAAGAAGGTCGGGGTATCGGTTTGATTAATAAATTGAAGGCCTATCATTTGCAAGATGAGGGAATGGATACCGTGGAGGCGAATATTGCTCTTGGGTTTAAGGCAGACTTGCGCGAGTATGGTACCGGGGCAGAGATATTGGCTGACCTAGGTGTGAAGAAAATGATCTTGATGACCAATAACCCGTTAAAAATTAATGGTTTGACCGGATACGGCATTGAAATCGTGGGACGAGAGCCGATTGAAATGACTTGTAACGAGAAGAACGAGTTCTATATGTACACGAAGTACAAGAAGATGGGACACATGATTCACGTGCGTCAACGGGAAGAGATCGAGAAATTGAAAGAAGGATTAGAAAATAAATAAATATAGAGACTATGAATTTACTGGAAGGGAAATTACTGGCAGAAGGTCAACGAATTGGTATCGTTGCAGGACGTTTTAATGAGTTTATCACGAGTAAATTGTTAGGTGGAGCGTTGGATGCTTTCAAACGTCATGGTGGTGATGAGGCAAATATTGATTTAGCTTGGGTGCCGGGCGCTTTTGAAATTCCGTTAGTGGCTAAGAAAATGGCAGAGACAAAGAAGTACGATGCTATTGTTTGCTTGGGTGCCGTGATTCGCGGGGCAACACCTCACTTTGATATGGTAGCTAACGAGGCAACCAAAGGAATTGCTAATGTCGGGGTGCAAACGGGACCCCCGATAATCTTCGGCGTTTTGACTACCGACACGATTGAACAAGCTGTTGAAAGAGCCGGGACAAAAGCCGGAAACAAAGGTTTTGAAGCGGTAACAACGGCTATCGAAATGATTAATTTGTTGAAACAGATTTAGTTTGACGCTATCTGTAAAATGGTATAAATGGTAACTCGGATTTTAAGTGTTCGAGTTACCATTTGTATTTTAATTGAATTGTGTCAACTTTTCGCCGTGGTAGTATCTAAAAATTATGATTATAAAAGTTGCTGTTGTTTATTGTTTTATTTCAATAAATAAGTATTTTCGTACATTTATAATTGTTAATAGTTGAAAGTGGGTTGTATGGGAATATTAAACGAACAGGAGCTAAAGGAAATAGGATGTCGTGTAAAGAGAGGTGATCATGAAGCTTTTCACACACTTTATCGTTGTTACTTTGAGCGTTATGTTTGTTATGCTGTGCGTTATACCTGTGATGTCGAGGAGGCTACAGATTTGGTTCAGAATGCTTTTTTCTCGTTATGGGAAAATCTTTCCTTGTATGACGAGAACAAGAACATTTTTCTTTATCTGTTGATAATCGTGAAGAATAATTGTCTGAATTATTTGCGGTCGATTAAAATTAAGGATAGTCATGGAGACAAAATTGTGGAGGCAATGTTGTTTTCGGGAGTGGATGATGAAGGAGTGGATGATGATATTCGAGCTCGCTTGAAACAGGTATTACAGGAACTGCCGGACAAGGGTAGATTCGTGTTGTTAGAGCATATTGTGGAAGGGAAAAAGGTGAAAGATATAGCCTTGGAGATGGATGTGGCGGAATCTACGGTAAAAACCCATTTGAAACGTTCGTTAAAGTATTTGAGAGAACATCTGTCATTTATTCTTTTTTCTGTGTGATGATGTTCCCCTTGAAGACGAATTCTTGAGATGCAGAACTTTTCTTTGAAAATATTTTAAAACATTGTCCCCCGTTTTGAATCTCCATGTGTACTTGTGGTAAAATGAATCGAGTATGCGTGGAGATAATTTTATAGAATGGAGAATACTTGTCGGAAAACTTCGAGAAACACTTTCAAGCAAGGAGGAACAGGAGTTTCAGGCTTGGTGGGATGCGAGCATACAACATCAGAAATATTTCGAACGATTGGGGAAATTATGGGATTTTGGAGAAGAGTGTGAGTTCCGGGTGGATGTGGAGGCCATGATTCGTGACTTTGACAGACACGTGGAGAAGAGAAAGAGAATTTCGATCCGTCGTCGCTGGATACAAGTGGCAGCCATGGTAATTCCTTTGATCATACTGGGAACTGTTGTTTATTGGAATCGAGGGACGAAATCGGAAGAACAGGTTGCTGTTAATACGCTGTTGATGCCGGGAGAGAGCCGGGCAAAATTGACTTTGTCTGATGGGCGGGAGTTATTGCTTAATAAAATGCAAAAGGATAAAGTCATGATTGATGCAGGAAATTCTTTTATCCGGAGGGATAAAGGGCGGGTGGTTTATGTAAAAAGGAATGAGAAATCCCCAAGTAAGGTGGAGTATAACACGATGGAAGTACCTAGGGGCGGCGAATACGTGTTGGAATTGAGTGATGGAACCCGGGTGTGGTTGAATTCTCAAACACGCTTGGTTTACCCGACTTGTTTCGTGGGTTCGGAGAGAGTGATCGAGCTTGATGGGGAAGCATATTTTCAAGTCGCTCGTGATTCGACTATACCTTTTGTTGTCCGAGTGGGAGAGAATGCCGTTCGAGTATATGGAACTTCATTTAACGTGAGTGCTTATCGGGAAGATGCCAATATGATAACAACGCTGGAAACCGGAAGCGTGGGACTTTGGGTCGGAGAGAAGGAGTATCGATTGATTCCCGGTGATCAGGTAGACGTGATGGTGGCAACTGGAGTAGTGATTAAACACAAGGTGAATGCAGAAGCATATTGCTCTTGGAGAAATGGAACATTTATTTTTGAGGAAGAACGCTTGGAAACCATATTGAATCGATTGTCCCGATGGTATAATGTGGATATATTTTACCAAAATGCATCCATCAAGGATCTACATTTTACAGGGGATCTAGGACGGTATGAAGATTTTATGGAGGTGTTGAAGTTAATCGGGTTAACGACGAATGTTGAATTTATAGTAAATGAAAGGAATATTATCGTGAAACACAAATAAAAAAGACCGGAGAAGAAACAGCCATTTCTCTACCGGTCAAGAATAATCATATTTAATTAATACAAAGTTATGAAAAAAAACAATGTGTTGTATCCATTGCTTGGACTGCGGATACATTTAAATCGATGTTTGCCCATGAAATTGATGATTTTACTGATTTTTGTCTTTTCGATACCCGCCTTCTCGGCTGCGTATAGTCAAGAAGGGAGTGTTAGTTTTTCTGCGGAAAATATGAGGGTAGAGGAGATAATTAAACATGTGAGGAATATTTCGGGGTATAAATTCTTGTTTAATCATGAGGAGTTGAGATCCGTGGGGACCAAAAGCGTTAAATTTGCTAACACACCTATTCGGGACGTGATGAATGAGGTGTTGAGGGGAACAAATTTGACCTATCGCTTGGAGAAGGATGTGATTGTTATTTACCCGATGGTTGTCACGACAAGAGATTCGGTGCAAAAGAGTGTGACGGTAAAAGGGGTTGTCAAGGATATAAAGGGGACAACATTGCCGGGTGTTACTGTCCTATTGAAGGGAACTACGATCGGGGTGACAACGGACGAAGGTGGAAGGTTTTCTTTAACAATACCGGAATCACCGAATGCGGAATTCCTTTTCTCGTTCGTAGGAATGATCCCGCAAACTATTCTTTACCGTAATATGCCGAAGGGCGATTGGACTGTAGTTATGAAAGAAGAGGTGATGGAGGTTGACGAAGTGGTCGTGACCGGATTGCTAACCCGTAAGAAAAGTGGTTTTGCAGGGACTACAACCATGATCACAAAACAAGAATTAGCTAAAGTGTCAACGGGTAATATTTTCACTACGATTTCGGCTATTGATGCAGGATTTAAGATCAACGAGAATAATTTGGATGGGTCTAACCCGAACGTGTTACCCGACTTTACTATTCGTGGCAAAGGGTCTTTTCAGAACGGGTCGACAGCCCCTATTTTTATTTTGGACGGTTTTGAAGTATCTGCCCAAAAAGTTTTCGACATGGATGTTAATCGTATCGAAAGTATTACCTTGCTGAAGGATGCCTCAGCCACGATCCTTTACGGTTCCCGGGCATCAAACGGGGTGATCGTAATAGAGACAACAGCTCCCCAGGCGGGGAAGTTACGCGTGACTTACGATTTCAAACCGACCATTGGGGTGGTAGACCTGACGGATTATGATTTGATGAATGCCAGGGAAAAATTGCAGTACGAGAAAGAAGCGGGGTTGTACGAGTACGAGGGAAGTGTCGGTTACGAGGAGAATAATCGTCGGGAACAGGCGAAATTGGATGAGCAATATTACACGAAATATAAAAATATTGTAGAAGGAGTAAACACTTACTGGTTATCTCAACCGGTAGAGTCCTCGTTCTCTCATGCTCATTCCATATTTGTGGAAGGTGGGGCAGATAACGTGCGTTATGGCATCGATGCCTCGTATAATCAGAATAAAGGGGTGATGAAGGAGTCTGGACGTGACCGTTTGGGGTTGGGGTTTACTTTAATTTACCGGATAAAGGATAAAGTGACGATCCGGAATTATATGTCCTATGCTCACACGAATGCTTATGATTCTCCTTATGGCAGCTTTTCCACGTATGCTACGTTGAATCCCTACGAACGGATATATGATGAAAACGGGGAGTTGATTGCCAAGTTGAGCGACGGGACGACGAATCCTCTATACGATGCCTTCTTGCCTAATCGCAGTTTTTCGAAGATGCAGGAATTCACGGAACAATTAAGCGTGGACTGGTTTATCCATGATGGATTGCGTCTGAAAGGACAAATCTCTATCGTGAAAGGTGAATCCAGTGGTGAGAACTACAAGTCTCCATTCTCTGCAGAGTTTCTGAATACCGTTTATAATTCTGAAATTCGAATGCAGGAATATCTTCCGATTTCGAAACGCGGATATTTGTCCATGACGGACGGGAGTAGCTTAGGTTATAACGGAAATATTACGTTGAATTATAATACTTTGTTTGGAGAGAAGCATATTCTTTATGCAGGTATCGGGTGTGAGGTGAAACAGGATGATAGCAATTCACACGGTTTCACGGTAACCGGATTTCCTGACGATCGTTATTCGGATCCGGCTTTTGCTATCCAGTTCAAGGAGAATTCAAGAGCTACTAGCAACGAAAGCAAGTCCCGTTCTATTGGTTTCTTTGCTAACGGTAACTATATTTTTGACGATCGTTATTTTGCGGATGTATCTGTGCGTATTGACGGCTCTTCCAAGTTTGGCGTGGATAAACGTTTTGCACCTTTCTGGTCCGTAGGAGCCGGGTGGAACGTGCATAACGAGAAATTCTTTAAAACAACAAAGGTGAGTATGTTGAAATTGCGTTATTCATATGGTGTAACGGGTAACCAAGAGTTTTCAGCTTATCAAGCCCAAACCATGTTTCAGTTCAACACGGATCGGTTGTATAATTCTTCCGTTACGGCAGAGCTAATGGGGTATGGAAATCCGGATCTGGAATGGCAAAACCAGTACCAATCGAATTTCGGAGTGGATTTTGGTTATGCGAAAGACCGTATTCGCGTGCAGTTCAACTATTATCTGAAAAAGACACAGGGATTGTTAACCACGATTACTGTGGCTCCTTCTCTGGGCTTCCCATCAGATAAGTATACGGCGAACCTGGGGGAAATTCAGAATAAAGGGCTAGAGGTAAACTTGAATGCCGTGATTATTCGTGATATGGAAAAGGAATTTGAATGGTCGGTGATGCTTCAGGTTGCCAATAATAAGAATAAGATCGGAAAAATTTCTACTGCCTTGAAAACGGTAAACGATGAGAATAATAGAAATGCCCAGGTCCCGGGAGCGGTTTACGAAGAAGGGGAATCTATGAGTGCAATTAAAGCTGTACGTTCTCTGGGAATAGATCCGACTACCGGCAAGGAGCTATTCGTGAAAAAAAACGGAGAATTGACTTATACGTGGGATGCGGAGGATAAGGTGATTTGTGGGGATACAGAACCCAAGGTCTTCGGAAACTTCGGTACTAATTTGTATTGGAGAGGGTGGAATTTGAACTTGGTATTTAAATATAATTTGGGCGCGGATTATTATAATGCAACCTTGGCTCAACGGGTTGAAGGTGCCGATCCTGCGAAGAATGCTGATCGTCGGGTGTTGAAGGATCGGTGGAAAGAATCGGGACAACATGCTCTTTATAAGAATATAAAGGATTACAAGACAACTTATATTTCCAGTCGTTTTGTGCAAAAGGATAACACTGTACAATTGTCAACGCTCTCTCTGTCCTATGAGGTGAATAAGGTGTGGATTAGTAGGTTTGGAATTAAGATTAAGTTTTTATATGAATGATGTGTTCCGAGCTTCGTCCGTGAAAAATGAACGGGGGATTGATTATCCTTTTCAACGTAGTTTTGTGTTCGGATTAAATGTCAGTTTTTAATTAAAAAGAATCAAGTTATGAAATTAAAATATGTAATTATTGTGTTGATCGCACTGTTGTCGTGCTCGTCATGTAACGATTGGCTAGACGTAGTCCCGCAGGGACAAGTGCAGGGCGAAGATTTACTTATGGACGAAAAGGGATATAATTCAGCCTTAGATGGCATTTATTATAAGTTGACTTCGAAGACGCTTTACGGGATGGAATTGTCATTCGGGATGATGGACGTGTTGGCTCAATATTGGGATTTGTCCACGAAGACGAAGAATCCCTACTATAAACAATCGCTGTTTGACTATGAGGATGCTACTTCAAAAACTCGTTTCAAGGCGATTTGGTCCATGATGTATCAGGGAGTCACGCAGGCTAACTACATTTTGGAATCTTTGGAAGGGAACAGAGACAAGATCAAGTATTCTGAATTGATAGAGGGAGAAACATATGCTTTGAGAGCTTTTATCCATATGGAATTGGCGTCCATGTATGGTCCGGTGATTCACTCAGAGGCCGATTTGGATAAGAAATGTATTGCTTATCGCACGGAGTATAATGTGAAGGCACAGGAGTTTGAATCTATGCGTTCTGTGTTGACAAAGGCTAAGGAGGATTTGATAAAGGCAGCGGAATTGTTGAAAAATGATCCGATCGTTGAGAACAAACGTTATGGGAACGGGAATAGTTCCATGCTTGATTATCACGCTGTGTTGGAAAGAAGAGGCGATCGAATGAACCTATATGCTGTGAAAGGATTGTTGATGCGGGTGGAATTGGCATTGATGAATAAAGCGGAGGCTCGGCAGTGGGCTGTGAACCTGATCGACGAGTGTAAATCCACCGAGTTATTTATTTTGACAGATAAGACAGATAAACTATATGATATTAATATGGGCGAGGAGATGTTGTTGGGATTCTACAAGAATGACCTATGGGAAGTGGCTCGTGATACTTTCGGGATGGACAAAGGGAGTGCAGAGTCGAATTTCTGTATCACTCCCAACCAGTATAATATATACTTGAATGAACTTTACGGGAGGGCACCGGATGGGGCGGGTACGGATAATCGTTTGCGTGTTTGGTTCCAAAGACCTTCTTCTGGTGCAGATTATTATAATTTTCAGAAGCTTTACGAGACTCCGCATCCCGGTACGATATATTTGCCTTATTATCCGGAAGTGGCTATCTTGAAATTATCAGAAGTGTACTATGTCGCCTGTGAAACATCGATTGGTTTGGATAACGAAAAAGCCTTGGAGTATCTGAATGAGGTACGGGATTCCCGAAATCTGGCTAAATTGGCAGGTCCATACGGAAATGAGGAATTGTTGGAATACTTGATGCGGGAGATGCGAAAAGATTTTATTGGGGAAGGTCGGATGTGGCCTATTTACAAGAGATTGTATCGGGATTTTTACGTGCGTCAAGGGGTAATCATTGCCCCGACGGAAGACAAATATGTGTTCCCCATTCCGGATGAAGAATATGAATATTCTCCCAACACGAATCCCAAAGGAGACAAGTAATCTAATAAGCGAATTATACTATGAAAAAGATAATATTATATATGATCATGGCTATTGCGGGCATGATCGCCGTGTCTTGTGATAAGGTAATAGATGAGTTTGATAATTCAACTAATTATATTTATTTCGATATGCCATTCATTTTGGATCAATACGGGAGAAAGACAACTGTTCGAGAGGATAGCTTGATGTACTCTTTTGCCATGGATGACCCGTCGGTGACGGAATACACGTTTAAAGTTCCGGTAAATTCTGTTGGTTTGATGACCGATCAAGACCGGAGTTTTAAAGTGGTTGTTGAATCAGGAACCGCTACTAAAAATGATTGGGATGAAACGGTTTTATCCAAAGGAAAAATTTCAGCAGGAGAATTGATTGATACTTTGCGAGTGACTGTTAAACGTACCGATGTCCTGAAAAAAGAGTGGAGAACAATCACCTTTCGTTTAGAACAGAATGAACATTTTGCACTAGGAGCTACAGAGTTGTTGAAAGCTAAAATATCTTTCACTGATATTCTGCAACCCCCAACTTGGTGGACTAAGTGGGAAAGATATTTTGGCGAATTTTCTCGTGAGAAGTACGCCAAGTGGCAGGAAATTTATTATTTGGGTGCTGATCCGAATTTGGAGAAATATGGTCCGGATACCGGTAAGCAGTTATACTGGGGGCAGATGCCTTATTATGTAAATTCCGACTGGACTCCTTCAACGTTTATGTTTATCCGTAAGTTGAAACAGTATTTTATCGATAACGAGGTATATCCGGACGGGGATACTTCTAAACCCCGAATAACTCTTCCTTAATCCTAAAACTTGTTTATTATGAAAAAGAATATAACTATATATCTACTTTTGTTGGTAACGATATTTTTCGCTTGTTCGGAAGATAAAGGAAATTATGATTATGACCCTGCCAATAATTTAAAAATTAAAGGAATTCCTGCGGATACTACTGTGCAGAGTTATGAGGTATTGAAATTAGTGCCGAAATTCGAGCGTTCTTTACTTCTATCGGAGGAGGGACTTGTGTATAGTTGGACAATTGAGGGGGAGGAAATTGCCACGACTCGAGATTTGGAATACACGATTCCAGGTAGTTTGAACGTGGGTAAACATGATTGTCGTTATATTGTTACGGATTCAAAGAATGACATGAAATATTTCTACTCTTTTAATATTTCTGTGACATCGCCTTTCTCTTGGGGATATTATTTCTTATGCGAAGGGGCAAACAAGGAATCAATATTGTCCTATTTTTCTGCAAAAGAGGGTACGACAGATTGTATTCACGTGAATAATATTGGGGGATATTCTTTGGGAAGTGAGCCAAAGGCAATCATCGAAAAATTTGGACATATTTCTTCCCTGGGAAATTATTATTATACGTTTTATGTAATCTCGGCCAAGGGAGAGACTCCAACGATTATTACGGATAACGGGGCTTTCATGCCAACCGGGTTGATCACGAATTCCAGTTTTATGTTTGAGGGAGATTCTTATAACCCGACGGATGGCGTGATGATGGCTACGGGTACTCCTTATTTTATCTCGAACGAGAAGATTTATTCCTATAATTCGGGGTTGTTATATCGTCCGGCACAACATGATAAGGAGTATAAATGGAGTCATCCGGCTTCTTATTATAGCTACGTGTTTGTTTTTGACGAACTGAGCAAGAAGTATTATGTACTGAAGAATCAGATTAACGATCCGGAACAAGGGTTGTTATCTGATAGTTATGCGCTGGATCGAGTTGTTGAGATCGATGGACAGCCGAGTTACGATGGACAGACTCTCATTACACAGTCTGTGGGGACGGATGCCGATGCTCATATTTTGTCGTTGGCCTTGGCAGAATCGGGGAAAATTAATTTGATTTCGCTGCGCTATATTAATTTTAGGGCTGCAGAGGATGAAGCCCCAGAAATTAAAGAACAAGGAATATTGAATGCATCCGAGTCTCTCTCTTTGGCAGGAGCGGATGCTAATACACGGGGAATTCTGGTTGGACAAGATTGGTATTTTGTGGTAGGTAACAAAGTGTATACTTCTCCGGTTTTGATGCCACAACTTGCAGATTTGACGACTTTGCCGGATGGCTTGGGAGTACCGGTAGCCGTGGCTGTATCTTCAAAAGAAACGCATTTGATTATCGCTACTTATGATGCTAGTAGCAGTCATGAGAATAAAGGGTCATTTGCTCTTGTGGACCTTACAACAAAAGAAGTTAAGGTATATCGTAACGTAATGGGAAAATGCGTGGTGGCTAAGGGGTTTGATGCGAACCCATGGTTCTAATATTGGATTTCCTTTCCCCTCCTTGTCCGGGAGGGGAAAACCATTTTCCTGCCACTTCGAGTATTCCAAGTGAGATGATACCTAGTGTTTGTGCCGTATTCCACACTTTGTAATGGATTTAATATTTATTTTCTTTGCCTGCAATCTTTGTTGCTTGTAAATTTTTAACCATGAATGAGGATAATCCTTTTTCTTGGTATAAATGATTTAAAATTTTTTGTAGATCGAATAAATAGCGATTAGCAAATTCTTTGCAAAATTGTTTTAGTTTTATTTCTGCGAACAGGAAACTGTTATGCAAAATGAATTAGAAATGGTTGTATTGTTATAACCATTTTGGATACTTCTAGTATCTTTGTTACGTCAATTGTTTGTGAGCGAAAAGAATGAAAATGTATGGTGGTATGACGGGGAACGGATTGCATTCCGAACACCTAATTATATGAAGATACTGAACGCTATGCGAACACAGCCCACTCTAACGCTTGCGGACATGAAAGAAGAAACGGGCATCAGTGTGACAGCCATTCGGAAGCTGCTAGATCAGCTGATTTCTAAGAAACATGTAGAGCGTGGAGAGAAAGATGGTAGCTGGAGAGTATTTGTGACACAGTGATATACCATTAGAATTAGACTACCGGGAGGCAACAAGGGAGCAACAATAAATTCTCGAGGTTGCGTTGCCATCGGAATTCCCATAGATTAGGGCACGGCTCTTTCATTTAAAGTAGAAGTAATGATGTATTGCTCCTTACCCGATTCATTGCGAATTGGGTATTTTTTTTATTATTGAATGTCAGAGAGTTATACTTTCATTAAAATCTATTTTTTGTCATTTTTGGCGAAGAAAACGTAAAAGTCTGGTAAAGCCCATTGATACCTCCCTCATGAGTTCAGCCATCCCCTTTCTCTTGTCATCCCTCTTTTTACGGAGTCCTTTCCATATAGAGAACAGCGAGTGTACAATTCTTTGTATGGTATCAAGGTTTCTGGCGGCTCTTTCCGACTTGCGTTTTATCCTGTCTTGCAGCAGATTATAATCCAGTGTCCAGTGCATGCTTTCTATCGACCAGTGATCGCGCACCAACGAACCCAACGCCGGAGTGTCTGTTGGCAGACTGCTCACATACAGCCTCTTTTCAGTGGTCTGCGCGCCAGACGACTTCTTTATCGTGTCGGATTCATATTCTATAACCGTCATGTTTCCTCCCCATTTTTCCTTGTCGGCTATGATGTCAAGACCGTCAAAGACACGATAGGTTCTGGTTTCGATTCTGCCGTGCCCGAGTTCCGGTCCCTCCGTGTAGGAATACACGGGAGCCTGTCCTTTGAGCCTGTCTTCCACGCCATAACGCAGGGATGGTTGGTTCGCTTTTAGCTCTATAAGGAAATCACCCCCGTTCTCTCTGATCCTGTCGATGATGCACTTTTGCATGGACATGGCATCGGCCGTGACTATTTTTCCTGATATGTTGATTTTGTCGATAAGCCGCGGTACGGCTTTAATCTCATTGCTTTTCTCCCGGCAGGCTTCGGTTGCCAATGTGATGCCGGTATTGTATGAATACGCCGACACGATATCGGGATTGCGCCCGTTGTCCAGCACGGTGCCACGCTCGGCTTTGCCATCCACGCAGATTATTTCCTTATCTCCTTCTGCCTTGTACAGTCTTCGGTGGAACAACCCCGCAAACTCCTGCATCCTTTCTGCAAGTGCCAGTTCATCGATACCGTGTTCCACGCGGCAGAGAGTCGCCTCGGACGGAACACCGTTCTTCAGCATGCCCAATTGGCGGAATTTCTTAAGATTGTGTCTGCCGAATTCTATTATCTCGGTTCTGCCAACACACTTTGAGGCGCGGGCAAGTATCATCAGCATGATGATGTCATCGAGCCTGTGACGAATATTTCCTTTGTCTGATCTTCTAAAATCCGGTACAGACGAGGAGAATTCCTTCAGTTTATACAAAATACTGTCTCGTGAACCGAATTTATTTACTACTTTTATGGCATGATTGTGCGTGTTCGCTCCAATCAAAATAACTTGGTCGAGTGGTTTGATTTGATTCATAACTATTTGTTTGTCAGCTATAAAGTTACGAAAAATCTGCCATTCGACCTATTTATTCAAGCACTTATTTCGCTGAAAATCAAAGAAAGCCGTGTCATCGGAAGCATATCTTCCAATCATCGAATCGCCCCATGAATTATGAACCGTGCGAGCAAAAAGCGCACTCACCATCCAAGGAAACACTCACTATAAAATAACAACATTTTTAAGTGAGCAACGAAATCTTAAATGAAAGAGCCGTGAAAAAACGGTAATATTTTAGCAGATATTACCGTTTTTTTCAATAAAAATAATTAAGTTTGTGCATAGTATAAAATGCAACGACCATGACGGAAGTAAGTGAATTAGTAGCTCTTTTGAGCAAGGCCGAAAGAGGTTACACGAAAGTTTTGAATCGAAGTTTCCAAAATGCCGGGTATGATCTTAGCCGGGAGCAGTACGAACTTCTGGAAGTATTGTGGGAACAGGATCATGTGAACCAGCAAAATATTTCCAAACGTCTTCAAAAGGATAAGTATAATGTCACGAAACTATTGAATACCTTACAGAAAAGAGGGTATGTACAACGAAAGATGGATAAGGAGGACAAACGGAGTAATTTCGTGGTCCTGACGGAAAAAGGGGTAGAGTCTCGTCGGGAGTTAAGGCAGATCGTGGATCAGGTACATACGGATATAAGTTTCACCTTGTCTTCGCAGGAGTTGAAGTCCGCGATATGGGTATTGAAAAAACTGAATTTACAATAAATTGTCTGTGGCAACTAACAAGTTAACAGATTACAATTTGAAATTTGAAATCATAAATCTAAAATCATAAATTGTTATGGGAGTTTTTGAAGGATTAAAACCGGAAGCTGTTTGGGGATATTTTGAAGAAATATGTCAGGTTCCCAGACCGTCAAAGAAAGAAGGTAAAATTGTCGCTTATTTACTAGATTGGGCGAAAAAACACCATCTGGAAGCAAAACGCGATGAAGCAGGTAACGTGTTGATTAAGAAACCTGCTACCCGGGGAAAAGAGAATGCACCGACCGTGATCTTGCAGGCACACATGGATATGGTTTGCGAGAAAAATTCGGATACGGTACATGATTTCGATAAAGACCCGATACAACCCTACGTGGATGGGGAATGGGTTCGTGCTAAAGGAACGACTCTGGGAGCTGATGACGGGATTGGTATGGCGGCTCAAATGGCCGTGTTAACTTCTACCGACATTGCACACGGGCCGATAGAGTGTTTGTTTACCGTGGATG
>ENA-OROZ01002458-OROZ01002458.1-human-gut-metagenome-genome-assembly--contig:-NODE-2458-length-13900-cov-5.247598_pt1 | contig 13900 bp, 11 predicted proteins | sample MGYA00242138_ERZ509066 | MGnify/ENA primary metagenome ERZ509066 (study PRJEB26280, sample SAMEA2338691) | human gut metagenome | biome: human gut; feature: human-associated habitat; material: faeces... | reverse complement strand
CTTCCGCAACGCCTTCACGAAGTCGCTGTCCAAGGCGATTTCCCCCTACACCACGCTCATCATCATCTTCCTGATTGTGCTGATTGCGAAAATTCTCCTTGACCTCTTCCTGCGGACGAAGTGCGGCTACCTCCTGCGCGCGGCGGGCGACAACCCGTCCGTCGTCACAACGCTCAGCCGCGACCAGGGCACGGTCAAAATCCTTGGTCTGATTATTGCGAATGCGCTGGTTGCGCTCGCGGGCGCGGTCATGTGCCAGCAGCAGCGTTTCTTCGACATTTCGATGGGCACAGGCACGATGGTCGCCGGGCTTGCGTCCGTCATCATCGGCACAAACCTCTTCCGCCACGCCTCCTTCCTCCGCACCACCACCATGGTGCTGATTGGTTCGATTCTCTACAAGGCGTGTGTTTCGATTGCGATTTCGTTCGGTCTTGACGCGCAGGACATGAAGCTCATCACGGCAGTGCTGTTCCTCGCAATTCTTGTGCTGTCCAATACGCGGAAAAAGAAGGTGCGCATTCATGCTTGAAATGAAGAATATCACCAAAATTTACAACCCCGGCACGGTGCAGGAGACCTGCCTGTTCCGCGATTTTTCCCTCACAATTAACAAGGGAAGCTTTGTCAGCGTCGTCGGCAGCAATGGTTCGGGCAAAACGAGTATGCTCAATCTGCTCTGCGGGTCGATTCCGGTGGATGCGGGGCAAATCCTTATGGACGGGCAGGACATCACCCGCGTGAAGGAGTTCCGCCGCTACCGTCGGATGGGGCGTGTCTACCAGAATCCGGCAATGGGAACGTGCGGAACAATGACGATTCTGCAAAACCTATCGATGGCGGACAACAAAGGCAAACCGTTCGGACTGACCCCCGGCACGAACCGCAAGAAGCTCGAAGCGTATCGAGCGATGCTGGCGCCGCTGGGTCTGGGCTTGGAGGACAAGATGGATGTGCCCGTCGGATCGCTTTCCGGCGGTCAGCGGCAGGCGCTGACCCTGCTGATGGCTACCATGAACAAACCCAAGCTCCTGCTGCTGGACGAGCACACCGCCGCACTGGACCCCAAAACGGCGCTGAAGGTGCTTACCCTCTCGGCACGCATCGTGGAGGAAAACCACCTGACCACCATGATGATCACCCACAACATGAAGGATGCCATCAAGTACGGCAACCGCCTGATCATGATGCACGAGGGTCACATCATCTACGACGTGGCAGGAGAGGAAAAGCAGAAGCTACACGTCTCCGACCTGCTGGCAAAGTTCCAGATCGCCAGCGGCGGCGAGTTTGCCAACGACCGTATGATCCTGTCCAACTAAACTGAAACAAAAGGGCGTTCCATCCGCTTACGGGTGGAACGCCCTTTTTCTGTATCCTGCTTGCGGGCACAAAGAAAACAGGTTCTCCGCCAATGGCAGGGAGCCTGTTGCTGTATGCGGCTTACCGCTTGATATCGTAGTTCATGTTCATCAGGTTGCGGATGGTGCTCACATCATCGGTGATGTTGGCATCACCGTGGATGGTGTGCTTGATGGCGCTGCTTGCCACTGCAAAGTTGATCATATCCATGGCCTTGTAGTTGTGCAGCATGGCGTAGATCAAGCCGCTGGCAAAGGCATCGCCGCCGCCCACGCGGTCCAGAATGTTAAAGGTGTACAGCTTGCTCTCGAAGGTGTGCCCCTCGTACCACATAAAGGCCTTCAGGCTGTTCTCGCTGCCGCTGTGAGCGTAGCGCACATGGCGGGCAATGCACTTCAGGTTGGGGTAGCGCTCGATAAACCGCTGGAAGATCTCGTCCTGCTGCTCGTAGCTGGGCTGCAGGGGCACGCCGTCCTTCCAGTCGCCCTTGCTGTGGTCGTTTTCGTCCTTCCACAGGTGGTAGGGCTCGATACCCAGCAGCACGTCCACATAGGGCAGGCACTCGGTGCAGAAGTCCCGTGCCTCCTCCCAAGTCCACAGGGTGGAGCGGAAGTTGCCGTCAAAGCTCACGGTCAGGCCCTTCTTCTTGGCAACCTTCAGCATATCAAGGATCAGGCTGCGGCAGTTGGGCGCCAGTGCCGGGGTAATGCCGCTGAGGTGCAGCCAGTCGTAGCCGTCCAGCAGGGCGTCCAGATCCACCTGAGAGAAATCGTACTCGGTAATGGCGCTGTGCTTGCGGTCGTAGATGACCTTGGAAGCGCGGATACCGTAGCCGGTCTCCAGATAATAAGTACCCAGACGGTTAGAAGGGGTCTCGTCCGGCTCGGTCAGGATCATGGGGGTGCAGTGCACGTCATTGGAGCGCAGCCAGCGCACAGCGCTCTTGCCCAGACTGTTGTTGGGCACTACGCTGAAAAAGGTGCTGTCCACGCCAAGGTTTGCCAGCGCCAGCGCAATGTTGGCCTCGCTGCCGCCATAACTGGCCTCAAAAGCCGATGCCATGCGGATCTTTTCGTAGTTCGGCGGGGTCAGGCGCAGCATGATCTCACCACAGGTGATGAACTTCTGGCCATTGGGTTCGCTGCCAAGGATCGGATTGAAATGTTCCATAAAGCTCCTCCTGATGACATTGCGGAAATTCGCAACTATTAACACATCGTTGTATCCATTATAGTGCGTTCCCGGACAGAATGCAAGCGTTTGCACGCGCAGACAAGAGAAAATAAACCATAAAATTTGGTAAAGTTGCCGAAAAAACTGCCCTGCCGCAGGATCATACCCCAGTCAGGTCAAAGCTTGGGGTGTATTCCTCCTTGGCGCTGCTCTTCTGCTGCATATAGCCCTGCACAAGCCCCTTGTCCATGGCGTAGTTCACCACCCGGCGGTATTCATAGGTAGTGATGCGCCGCCCGATGCCATGCTCTGCGGCCTTGTAGAAAGGGGTGTACTGGCTCATGACGCTGGGCAGAAAGCACCCGGGGTCGGCGTCGTTCCATGCAGCCATCTGGTCCAGCACGGCAAAGCTGTCCTCCACATGACCCGGCAGCGCGAGGTGCCGCAGGATGATCCCCTTTTGCAGGATGCCGTCTGCATCAAACACCGGATGCCCCGCCTGTGCCATCATGGCTTCGATGGCGGGTTTTGCCTCGGCAAAATAGTCCGGCGCGGCGGAAAGCTCTGCGGAAAGGGCAGAGGACACATATTTTAAATCAGCCAGCCAGATGTCAATGTACCCGCGCCACGCCTGCACGCTTTCCACGGTCTCGTAGCCGCCGGTGTTGCACACGATGGGCAGCCGCAGCCCCTTGGCGCGGGCAATGTCCAGCGCGGCAATGATCCACGGCTGCCACTGACCCGGGGTGACCAGATTGATGTTGTGTGCGCCCTGCGCCTGCAAATTCAAGAAGATCTCAGCCAGGTGCTCCACGGTGATCTCTTTGCCCAGCCCCTCGGCGCTGATGGGGTAGTTCTGGCAGAAGCAGCACTTGAGGGTGCAGCCGGAAAAGAACACGGTGCCGCTGCCATGGGTACCGCTGATGCAGGGCTCCTCCCAGAAATGCAGGGCAGCGCGGGCGGCTTTCAGGGTGCGGCCCGCGCCGCAGAAGCCCACGGCTCCGGCAGCCCGGTCCACCCCGCAGCGACGGGGGCACAGGGCGCAGTGGGAGGGCGGAGAGACAAGATCGGTTTTCGGCATAATATCCAAAGTCCTTTGTGTAAAGTTTGTTGCCCCCAGTATACCACATTTTACACGGGTCGTGCTATACTATAAAAAGAGAATAACTGCTTTCAGGAGGAACCCTCATGCGCACCGAGAACGATGAGATCCGCGATAACCTCAAATATCTGACCCTGCTCTCGCGGGATTACCCTTCGCAGGCTGCGGCGGCCAGCGAGATCATCAGTACACAGGCCCTGCTCAAGCTGCCCAAGGGCACCGAACATTTCATGAGCGACCTGCACGGCGAAAACGAAGCCTTTGTCCACATCCTGAACTCCGCTTCCGGTGTCATCCGTGAAAAAGTGGACCTGGTGCTGGGGGAGGCCATCCCGGAACAGACCCGTGCCGAGCTGGCCACCCTGATCTACTACCCCAACGAAAAGCTGCCGCAGCTCAAGAACCGCTGCACCAGCGAGGAAGCGCTGGACCAGTGGTACACCGACACCCTGCTGCGGCTCATTGACATCTGTCGGCTGGTATCGTCCAAACACACCCGCGACCATGTGCGGCAGTGCCTGCCGGCCAGCTGCGGCTATATCCTGGACGAGCTGCTCCACGCCCATTTTGAGGACCACGACAAAGACCTGTATTATGGGCAGATCGTGGGCAGCATCATCGAGAACGGCCGGGCAGACCGTTTCATCGTGCGGCTGTGCGAGCTGATCAAGCATCTGGCGGTGGACAAGCTGCACATCGTGGGCGACCTGTTTGACCGCGGCCCGCGCCCGGACATCATTCTGGACCTGCTCATGCGCCACCACAACGTGGACATCCAGTGGGGCAACCACGACGTGGTGTGGATGGGTGCCGCCGCCGGAAGCCCCATCTGCATCTGCACGGTGCTCAAGACCACGCTGGCCTATCACAACCACGGCATGCTCGAGGATTGCTACGGCATCAACCTGCGGCATCTGCAGCGCATGGCCGAGCAGTTCTATGGGGAGGACGATCTGTCCATCTGGATGCCCCACACCGACGCGGCCCGCGGCCCCTATACCAAGGGCATGCTGCACCGCTGTGCGGTGATGCACAAGGCCATCAGCATCCTGATGTTCAAGCTGGAATGTCAGGTCATCGACCGCAACCCGGACTTCCAAATGCAGGGGCGGGACTTTTTGCGCCGCATCGACTGGGCACACCACACGGTTCGTATTGGTGAGCAGGATTGCCCGCTGCGGGACACGGCCCTCCCCACGGTGGACCCTGCCGACCCGGCGGCCCTGAACGACGACGAAAAGCTGGTGCTGCGCAAGCTGGTGCAGTCCTTCCGCCAGAGCGAAAAGCTGCAGCAGCATGTGGAATTCCTCTATGCAAAGGGCAGTGTGTACCACATTGAAAATGGCAACCTGCTGTACCACGGTGTGGTGCCCATGACCGCAAAGGGCAGTTTTGCGGTGGAACGCTTTGAGGGCCGCCGCTATTCCGGCCGTGCCTTGATGGATTACTGCGATGCCCGGGCCCGGCGGGGCTATTACGCGCCGGAGGGCAGCGCCGAACGCCAGAACGGACAGGATTTTTTGTGGTATCTGTGGTGCGGGCGGTTGTCACCGCTGTTCGGCCGCAGCGCTATGACCACCTTCGAGCGGCTGTATGTGGCAGACCCCGCCACCCATGAGGAGGTCAAGGATCCCTACTATACCTGGTACAACGACGAGGCCGCCTGCCGCCGCATTCTGGCGGAGTTCGGCCTGCCGGGTACCAGCCACATTGTCAACGGCCACGTCCCCGTGCGGGAAAAGAACGGCGAGAGCCCCATCAAGGGCGGCGGCCGTCTGGTGGTGATCGACGGTGGGTTCTGTCGTGCCTACCACGAAAAAACCGGCATTGCGGGCTACACGCTGGTGTATTCCAGCCGCTCCATGTCGCTGCGCACCCACCAGCCCTTTGAGAGTGCCGAAAAGGCGGTGCGTGAAAACCTGGATATCATTTCCCAGAAAAACATTCTGGAGACCGAGAACCACCGCATCCTCGTGGAGGACACCGACGAGGGCGAGGTGCTGCGGGAGCGGGTGCACGATCTCAAACAGCTGGTAACGGCCTATCAGCTGGGCTGGATCAAGGAGACCCGCAGTGAGGATCAGGTGTGGTAAAATGTGACAAACCGGCGTCTGACCGCCGGAATGTGTCGGAATCTTGAAAAAAAGAGACAAATTTTCAGAATATCGGAACGGATTCTGGGCAAAACAGAAAATAATGGAACTCGTACAATCGGGGCTTTGCTTTTTTGTGTAATTTGTGTATAATAAGATAGCTGTAATTGTGCGCGGGCTTTGTTGGCTTTGTACACAGGACGGGCACAGGCAGCGGATATGAATGCTTTCAGGAACCTTAACAGGCCTGTGGCACAGGCCTTTGACAAGGAGATCATAAAAGTGGAGAAATTTGTTATTACGGGCGGCAAGCCCCTGCACGGCGAGGTCACCATTTCCGGTGCAAAGAATGCGGCGGTCGGCATTCTGCCTGCTACCATTCTGGCGGCGGATGTCTGCGTGATCGAAAATCTGCCGGATATCAGTGATGTGGCGGTGAGCCTGAAGATCCTGAGCACCTTGGGCGCGCAGGTCAAGATGCTCAACCGCAACACCTACGAGATCGACACCACCCATCTGACCGGCACCAACGTGCCGGACGATCTGTCCCGTCAGATGCGTGCCAGCTACTACTTCCTGGGCGCTCTGCTGTCCCGCTTTGGCCGGGCGCAGGTGGCCATGCCCGGCGGCTGCAACCTGGGCCCCCGCCCCATCGACCAGCATCTCAAGGTGTTCAGTGCCCTGGGTGCCGAGGACAGCGTGGACTACGGCATGATCACGGTGCGTGCCAAGGAGCTCAACGGCGCACACATCTTCTTTGATAAGGTCAGTGTGGGCGCTACCATGAACGGCATGCTCTCCGCTGTGATGGCAAAAGGCCAGACCATTCTGGAAAACTGCGCCAAGGAGCCCCATGTAGTGGACCTGGCCAACTTCCTGAACATGTGCGGTGCCGACGTGCGCGGTGCCGGCACCGATGTGATCAAGGTGCGCGGTGTGGAAAAGCTGCACGGCTGCACCTACAGCATCATCCCGGACCAGATCGAGGCCGGCAGCTACATGGTGGCGGCCGCTGCCACCGGCGGCGATGTGCTGATCAAGAACGTGACCCCCAAGCATCTCGAGCCCATTACCGCCAAGCTGCGCCGTGCCGGTGCCGAGGTGGAAGAGTTCGACGATGCCGTGCGGGTACGCCGTACCGGCGACATCCTGCCCCTGAAGATCAACACTATGCCGCATCCCGGTTTTCCCACCGACATGCAGCCCCTGATGGGTGTGCTGCTGAGCGTGGCCAAGGGCACCAGCACCGTCACCGAGAGCGTGTGGGACAACCGCTTCCGCTATGTGGACGAGCTGCGCAAGATGGGTGCCAGCGTGCAGGTGGACGGTCAGGTGGCCGTGTTTGAGGGTGTGGACAAACTGAACCCCGCCCCCCTGCGCGCTTCTGACCTGCGTGCCGGTGCGGCCATGGTCGTTGCTGCCCTGATGGCAGACGGCACCAGCGAGATCGAGGAGATCGGCCACATTGAGCGCGGCTACGAGAACATTGTGGAAAAGCTGCGCGGCCTGGGCGCTGAGATCAGCAAGGTGGAGCGGATGCCCGCTGCACTGGAATCGGCAATGTGATCATTCAGAACCTCTCAGTCTGTTTTGCAGAAGTTCCCCTGACAGGGAGCTTTTGTGAAGCCATGACGGAGAGGTTCGTTTCTTGAGGTTTGAAATGTCTGAATTCATCTCGTTATACTCTGGTTCCTCTGGCAACTGCAGCGTGGTGCGCACGGGGGAGAAGTACATCATCATCGATATGGGAAAGGGCGTGCGCACCACCTCGGCGGCGCTCAAGGAGCTGGGCCTGAACATCAGCGATTGTGCAGGCATTCTGGTCACCCATGAGCACTCTGACCACGTCAAGGGGCTGGCCACCTTCCTCAAAAAGAATCCGCTGCCGGTATACGGTGCAGACGATACGCTGGATTTTCTGGATGCAAACGGCATTGTGCCCGCCAGCTGTGAGCTGCGCACCCTGTCCGGCGGGGAAGAGGATGTGGGAGATTTCGGCGTGACGATGTTCCCCACCAGCCACGACGTGCCCTGCGTGGGCTACCGCATCCACACCCCGGACAACAAGACCATGACCATTGCCACCGACCTGGGAGTCCTGACTCCGCCGGTGCATCAGGCCCTGAGCGGCTGTGACCTGGTGGCGCTGGAAAGCAACTACGACCTCCACATGCTCCGCAGCGGGCGGTATCCCTACTACCTGCGCTCCCGCATCGAGTCCAACCGAGGCCACCTCTCCAACGATGAGTGCTCGGCAAAGCTGCTGGAACTGATCCAGGAGGGATGCAAGAAGTTTGCCCTCTGCCATCTCTCGCAGGAGAACAACACCCCGGCGCTTGCTTTGCAGACCATGTTCAACACCCTGGGTGCGGCGGGTGTCGTGCCGGAAAAGGACTGCATCGTGCAGGCCCAACGCCGCAATGAGATCAGCCCCACGCTTACATTTTAAGAAAAAATGGCCCTCTTCATCATTGCTTTACAAAGCATGACGGAGAGGGCTATTTTTATTGTTATCATGCCAGATCCGGCAGGATATCGGGCCAGAGGGCCTGCTCCTGCCGCAGGTCGGTGAAAACGCAGTCCAGATAGATCTTGTTTACAGCCGAGATGATGGTGCTGCGCAGGAGCGTGCGTGCATCATCAACATCCGGCTCCAGCTCGGAAAAGCTTTTGGTCAGGCCGAACACATAGGGCAGGTAATTCTCCAGCTCATCGCAAAAGGTATCATAGGCCTGCGCGGAGGTATAATGCGCCCGCTGCATCTTGAACAGACTGTCGATGTTTTCCATGGACAGGACATTTTTAGAAACTACGATGTAGATCAGGCAGGCCAGCTGATCCCGGGTATACTTCTTTTTGATGGGGTGGCTGATAATCCCTTTCTTAACGTAGTTGCTCACCATGGAAGCGGTGAGCTCCACCCCCTGAAATGTGCGGAAACACCCGTTGACAAACTGTACACTCTGATCCAGATAAAGCCCTACGGTGGGGAGTTCTGCATACCGGGGCAGGGCAAACCCTGCGGCGCAGGCCGCAACGCGGCGGTTTGATTCTAATTTCATGCGGACAGTATACCATGTTTTGGAAATGCGGTCAACAGGAAATTAAAAACTTTTGAAATAATTCAAGAAAACAGTTGACAGGTTTTTGAAAAACTGATATAGTGATTCAAACAACAGGAAAAACTGCGGCATCCTCTGCCGCCGGAATGGAGATAAATGCTTATGAACACCAAGATTGTTGTGGATTCCTCCGCCAGCCTGTACACCTTGCAGGGCGTGGATTTTGAATGCGTTCCCCTGAAGATCATCACCGACGATGCCGAATATCTGGACAACGGCACAATGGATGCCTTGGGCATGGCCCAGACCCTGCGTACCTATAAGGGCAAGACCTCGACCTCCTGCCCCAACGTCAGCGATTGGCTGGCCGCCTACGAGGGAGCCAACGAGGTGTATGCCATCACCATCACGGGCACTCTGTCCGGCAGCTACAATGCCGCCCAGCTGGCCGCCGAGGAATACCAGCAGGAAAACCCCGGCAAGCGGGTGTTCGTGCTGGACAGCCTTTCTACCGGCCCGGAGCAGCGCCTGCTGGCCGAGCATCTGCGGGATCTGCTGGCTGAGGGCAAGGAGTTTGACGAGATCTGTGAAGAGATGCTCCGCTACCACAAGCACACCCATCTGCTCTTCTCGCTGGAATCGCTGGCCAATCTGGCCCGCAATGGTCGCGTGAAGCCTGCCGTTGCTGCTGTGGCGCGGATGCTGGGCATCCGGGTCATCGGACAGGCAAGTGAGGCCGGGGAGCTGGATGTTCTCTGCAAGACCCGTGGTGAGCATGGTGCGCTGGAACGCATCGTGCTGGAACTCAAGGAGCACGGCTACACCAACGGCAGGCTCCATATCTCTCACTGCGGCAATCCCGCCGCCGCCGAGCGCCTGAAGCACATGGTAAAGGCTGTGTTTGATGGAGCAAAGGTGGACATCAGCGAATGCGGCGGTCTGTGCAGCTATTATGCAGAGCTGGGCGGCCTGCTGGTTGGTTATGAGGACGCGGAAGCATAAGCGGACAACCCTCGGAAAAAATTCTGCCACGATTGAATAGGCGCTCATAGCGGGGAAAGCCGTTGTGGGCGCTTTTTTGTTTGCAAAATCTTCCGCTCTGCGCTATACTAACAGCATCAAAAATCGCCGTGGGCGGCAGGGGAGGGATACCACATGTTCAGATTGCCTATCGTCAAGTTTTTCAACCGCATCTTCAACCGTGTCACGATCACAGTGGTGCTGGTGGCTTTACAGGTGCTCTGGCTGCTCTGGGCGTTCTGGTCGTTTACGGCGGGGCGGGTCTGGCTGAACGGTGCCCTGAAGGCGCTGAGCATCCTCATTGTGCTGTATCTGGTGCGCAAGGATGAAAACAGCGCTTATAAGATCGGCTGGATCGTTCTGATCGGTCTTTTGCCCCTGCTGGGCGGCGCGCTTTATCTGGCTTTTGGCAACAAGGCCCCCGCCAAGCATCTGCGGGAGCGGATGCAGAAGGTGGAACAGGCCCATCAGACTGAGCTTGCCCAGCCCGAGGGCCAGACCGATGCGCTGGATATCTCCAGCCGGAACCTGAGCCGCTACGTGGCAAAGTTCGGGCCGTATCCGGCCTGGAGGGATACCGCTGCTCACTACTTTTCCTGCGGGGAGGAGATGTATCCCCAGCTGCTGGCGGATCTGGACAAGGCGGAAAAATTTATCTTTCTGGAATTTTTTATCCTCCGCTCCGGCAAAATGTGGGACGGTGTGGAGCAGATCCTCCGCCGCAAGGCCGCCCAGGGCGTGGATGTGCGGCTGATCTACGATGATTTTGGCAGCCTGCTGGGCCTGCCCAGTGATTTTGTCATCCGCATGGAGAAGGCACATATCCGCTGCATCCCTTTCAACCCGGTGGTGCCGCTGGTCTCGCTGGTGATGAACCACCGCGACCACCGCAAGATCGTGGTGGTTGACGGCAATGTGGCCTACACCGGCGGCGTGAATCTGGCGGATGAGTATATCAATGCCGAGCAGCGCTTTGGCTACTGGAAGGATGCGGCCATCCGGCTGGAGGGTGCCGCTGCCTGGAACTTTACCGTGATGTTCCTCAATGTATGGAACGCCTTCCGCCCGCAGGAGACCGATTACACCGCCTTTGCGCCCACCCGCCTGCCCGCAGTGCAGGATGGCGTGGTGCAGCCCTACGCGGATAGCCCGCTGGACGAGGAACCGCTGGCCGAGACGGTCTATCTGGACATCCTCTCTCAGGCCCAGAGATATGTTTATATCTACACGCCCTACCTGGCCGTGGGCGAGGAGATGCTGGATGCTCTGAAAAGTGCGGCCAAGCGCGGGGTGGACGTGCGGCTCATCCTGCCCGGGATCCCGGACAAGAAGCTGGTGTTCCGGCTCAGCCGCTCCTACTATCTGCCCCTGCTCAGGGCGGGCGTACGCATTTATGAATTCACGCCCGGCTTCCTTCATGCCAAGTGCTATGTCAGCGATGACCGCGTGGCCGTGGTGGGCAGCATCAATATGGATTACCGGAGCCTGTTTCTCCATTTTGAGTGCGGAACACTGCTCTTCCATAACAGCCAGATCGCCGCACTGCGGAAGGATGTGGAGCGCACCCTGCCGCAGTGCCGGGAGATCATGCGGTCCGACTGCCGCACCAATCTGCCGGGCACAGCACTGGACAGCGTGCTACGGCTGCTGAGTCCGTTGATGTAAGCGGCTGCGCGCAGCACGCGGGGAGCTTTTCCGCGCAAGTGAAACGGGCCATTCCATCGCCCGCCCTATTGCCTGCGGCAACAGGGTTCCACCCCAGCGGACACTTGCTTTGGAAAACTCCCGTCGGCTGCGTAATCTTACGCTCTTCTGGACATACTATGGGGCAAAGGCCCAACGGGCCGTGTGGAAAGGGAGCGTATCTATGAATCAGAACCATCGGGCTTTTTGGAGCTGTGCCATGGCGGCGGCGCTGCTGCTGACCGCCTGCGGCAAAACGAACGCCGGGTCGGGCAGCTCCGGCAGCATGAGCGGAAGCAGCGGCACATCCTCCGCACAGACCCAGACAGCGGCATGGAAAACCGGTCTGGGTGTGGTGACAGAGGCCACCGATCAGGACAGGGCAGGGAAAATTGAACTGGCGGCGGCCGCTGTCCTGCTGGATGGCGAGGGCAAACTGGAAAGTGTTCTGCTGGACGAGCTGGAAGTGTCCGTTTCGGCGGACAGCACCGGCCATGTGACCCTGCCCGCCGACTGGCGCACCAAGCGTCAGAAGGGGGACGATTACCCGCTGGCCGAGGTCTCTTCCCTGAAAAAGGGCTGGACGGAACAGGCGGATGCCTTTGCCAGTTACCTGATCGGCATGACCCCGGAACAGGTCTCCATGCTCAAAGTGGATAAGGATGGCAAGCCCACGGATGCCGACCTGCTGAGCGGTTGCACCATTGCTGTGGATCGCTACCGGGATGCCGTGACCCGGGCCTGCGCCAATGCCAGGGCACTGGGTGCCGCCAAGGGCGACAGGGCCGCGCTGGGCATCGAAGCGGTGAACGGGACTTCGGACATCACCGCCACCGATGACAAGGATGTGAATGCGCAGGTGGATGTGAGCATCGTGGCACTGACCACCGATGCGGACCGCCGTGTGACCAGCGCCATTGCGGATATGGCCGAGCCGGCCCTGACAGTGGTGTCAGACGGCAGTGTGACAGCCCCGGACCTCATCAAGACCAAGCTGGAGCTGGGCGAGGACTATGGGATGCGCGGCGCATCGGCGCTGGGCAAGGAGTGGTATGAGCACAGCGAAGGCTTCTGTGATGCCCTCAAGGGCAAGACCCGCACCGAGATCGCTGGGCTTTCCGGCGGCGATGCCGACCTGAAGGCTCTGTGTACCATTGACATCACTGATCTGCAAAAGGCGGCGCTGGATGCCCTGAGCTGAGGAGAAAACCCTTTTCGGTCTCGCAATCGCGCACCGGCTCTCCCGGATAGGAGGCGGTGGCATTCCGCTGCGTTTTCAGAGAGAAACCTCTCGCCGCGTCTGGCAGCTGCCGACGCGGCGATTTTATTTTGTCAAATTGCCCGCTTTGCCATGGTAAAGCGGTAAAGATTTGAGCAAACTGCGAAAAATCAGTTTTCCCCCTTGCCAAATGGCAGAAAACGCGCTATTCTATAACCACAGTTTAGCGATTTAGCATGGTAAAGCAATAAAACGAAGCTGCTTTCCACTGAGGGAGGAACCGTATATGAAACGTCTTGTATCCGCATTCCTGGCCGGTGCCATGGCACTGAGCCTTGCCGCCTGCGGCGGTGCCGCTTCCACTTCCACTGCCGCATCTGCCTCGGCCTCTGCTTCCGGCAGTGCTGCCGCATCCCAGTCTGCAGGCAGCGACCTGGATTACATCAAGGGCAAGGGCAAGCTGGTCATTGGCTACACTGTTTACGAGCCCATGAACTACACCGATGCCGATGGCAACTTCACCGGTTTTGATACCGAGCTGGCTACCGCTGTCTGCGAAAAGCTGGGCGTGGAGCCGGAGTTTGTGGAGATCAACTGGGATACCAAGGTCGTGGAGCTGGATGCCAAGAGCATCGACTGCATCTGGAACGGTATGACCCTGACCGATGACATCATGCAGAACACCGCTACCACCAAGGCTTATGCAAAGAATGCACAGGTGGTCGTTGTGAAAGATGGCACCGATTATACCTCTACCGCTGACCTGGTGGGTAAGACCGTGGTCGCCGAGGCTGGTTCCGCCGGTGAGGCCGCCATTGAGGGAGACGAGAACCTGGCACAGGCTGATTACGTTTCCAAGAGCGTTCAGACCGACTGCCTGATGGAAGTGGCTGCCGGTACGGCAGACGCCGCTGTGCTGGATCTGACCCTTGCCAACGCCATGATCGGGGAGGGCACCGACTACGCAAGCCTGAAAATCGTGGACGAACTGAATGCCGAGGAATACGGCGTGGCGTTCCGCAAGGGCAGCGATGCCGCCGCCGCAGTGGACACCGCCTTTGACGAGCTGAAGGCTGACGGTACCATGCAGGCACTGGCAGAGAAGTACGAGCTGGCGCTGGCGGACTGAGCCGGGCGTAAAACAAAACGATAGATGGGTGTGTTTTTGTGTCTGTGATCCTTGGGC
>ENA-OROZ01002450-OROZ01002450.1-human-gut-metagenome-genome-assembly--contig:-NODE-2450-length-13950-cov-3.704426_pt1 | contig 13950 bp, 12 predicted proteins | sample MGYA00242138_ERZ509066 | MGnify/ENA primary metagenome ERZ509066 (study PRJEB26280, sample SAMEA2338691) | human gut metagenome | biome: human gut; feature: human-associated habitat; material: faeces... | reverse complement strand
TTCGGATGGCAAGTTGACGGCTTCGGCTGTCCATAGCGCGTAAGCGGAAAACGTCTTACGGCGGATTTATAACTATTATATAGAAGAAACAATAGGGCGCGGAGAAGTGCGAAAGAGCTTCCTCTGCGCTCTTTTTATGTATTTCTGAGATTTTCACAGTCTTGACATTGCCCGGCAACTTTACTAAAATGATTCCATAATGACCGGACTATATCATTTGTTCCGGAAGTCAGTCAGATGAGGAGAAGATGAGATGAAAATTGCGATTGGAAATGACCATTCGGCGGTAGAACTGAAGAACATTATTGTGGATTTCCTGAAAGAAAAAGGAATCGAAGTGTTAAATCTGGGTACAGACAGTAGCGAGAGCTGTGATTATCCAGTTTATGGAGAGAAGGTAGGTCGTGCAGTTGTTTCCGGCGAAGCCGATCTGGGTATCGCAATCTGCGGTACCGGTCTTGGTATTTCACTGGCAGCTAACAAGGTAAAAGGCGTGCGCGCCTGCGTATGCAGCGAGCCGTACACAGCGGTGATGTCCCGCCGCCACAACGATGCCAATGTACTTTGCTTCGGCGCCCGCGTGGTAGGAAGTGAGCTTGCGAAGATGATTGTTGACGAGTGGATCAACGCAGAATTTGAGGGCGGACGCCATCAGAGACGCGTGGATATGATTATGGCGATTGAGGAGAAAGACTGATTCAGAGTCAGAGGTAACGGATGAAATCATAAGGCAGGCTGGCAGCAGGATGCGAGATGCCTGTGAGAACAAAAAGAGGCAGCTGTAAAGAGATGGAGCAGCTGCGAAAAGAACAGGAGGAAGCAGGAGATGATCACAGAAGATATTCGCTACATCGGTGTAAACGACCATGACATTGACTTATTTGAGGGGCAGTATCAGGTGCCAAATGGTATTTCATATAACTCATACGTGATTATGGATGAAAAGATCGCGATCATGGATACGGTAGACAAGCGCAAACAGACGGAATTTCTGGAAAATCTGGAAACCGCACTGGCTGGAAGAACCCCGGATTATCTGGTAATCAGCCACATGGAGCCGGATCATGCATCAAGTATCCAGGCAGTCGTAGAACGGTACCCGGAAATCACACTGGTAGGCAATGCGAAGACATTTCCGATGCTGAAACTGTACTTTGATCTTGATACCAGCCGTGCGCTGACGGTCAAGGAGGGCGATACCCTGAAACTGGGGCGCCATGAGCTGACGTTCGTCATGGCACCGATGGTACACTGGCCGGAAGTTATGGTAAGCTATGATTCCTGCGACAAGGTGCTGTTCAGCGCCGACGGTTTCGGCAAGTTCGGTGCGCTTGATGTGGATGAGGACTGGGACTGCGAGGCGAGACGCTATTATTTCAATATTGTAGGAAAATATGGAATGCAGGTGCAGACACTTCTTAAGAAAGTAGCCGGTCTTGAGATCCAGCTCATCTGCCCGCTGCATGGACCGGTTCTGAAAGAGACGATCGGTCATGTGCTTGAAAAATACCAGATTTGGAGCAGCTACGGCGTCGAGTCTGAGGGGGTATTTATCGCATATGCGTCCCTGCATGGCAATACCGAGGATGCGGCGAAGAAATGCAAGGAAATTCTTGAGAAAAAAGGATGCCCGAAGGTGGCAATCGCGGATCTGGCGCGCGGTGATATGGCGGAGGCGCTGGAAGATGCATTCCGGTATGGAAAAATTGTATTGGCAGCACCGTCCTATGACGCGGGTGTGATGCCGGTTATGGCAGATTTCCTGCACCACTTACAGAGCAAGAATTACCAGAAACGCACCGTTGCCCTGATTGAAAACGGTTCCTGGGCGCCGAGTGCAGCGCGCACGATGAAGGGAATGCTGGATGCGATGAAGGAGATCACGGTGGTTGAACCGGTCGTTACGGTTCGCGGGGCGCTCAAGGAGAGCGATATTCCGTCGCTGGAGCAGATGGCGGAGGCGCTGCTGGCATAAGAAGCGTCTGGTGACAGAATGAGCTTGTTTGCTTTTGACAGATGGCGAAGTAAATGAGCAGAGAAATTCAAAAAATTGCGAAATAGTGAGCGTATTTAATGAGACTTGAAAAAGGCTTTTTTAAATAAAAAATCCGGAGAGACAAAAAATCCACTTGATGATTTTGTATGGATGACAGAAAAAGAATAGGAGAAACAGACATGGTAGATGAGGTAATGAAGTTCATTACAGAGGCAGACCCGGAAGTGGGAGAAGCCATTGAAGCAGAGGCAGCCCGTCAGAGAAGAAACCTGGAGCTGATCGCTTCGGAGAATATTGTATCGGAGCCGGTTATGATGGCGATGGGATCGGTATTAACCAACAAATATGCGGAGGGATATCCGGGAAAACGTTACTACGGCGGATGCCAGTGTGTCGATGTTGTAGAGTCCATCGCGATCGAGAGAGCGAAAAAACTGTTTGGCTGTGATTATGCAAACGTACAGCCGCATTCCGGCGCGCAGGCAAACATGGCGGTATTTATCGCAATGCTGAAACCGGGTGATACTGTTATGGGCATGAACCTGGATCACGGCGGACATCTGACACACGGAAGCCCTGTCAATTTCTCCGGTTTATATTTCAACATTGTGCCGTATGGTGTCGATGACAATGGCGTGATTGATTACGAAGAGGTAGAGCGCATTGCACTGGAAGCAAAACCGAAGCTGATCATTGCAGGTGCAAGTGCCTATGCAAGAGAGATTGATTTCAAACGTTTCCGTGAAATTGCAGACAAAGTAGGCGCATACCTGATGGTCGATATGGCTCATATCGCTGGTCTGGTAGCAGCCGGTCTTCACCAGAGCCCGATTCCGTATGCAGATGTTGTTACGACAACCACTCATAAGACACTGCGCGGACCGAGAGGCGGTCTGATTCTGGCAAATAAGGAAGCAGCTGAGAAGTTCAACTTCAACAAGGCGATTTTCCCGGGAACCCAGGGCGGTCCGTTAGAGCACATCATCGCTGGCAAGGCAGTCTGCTTCGGCGAGGCGCTGAAACCAGAATTTAAAGAGTATCAGCTTCAGGTAAAGAAGAATGCAGCAGCGCTGGCAGCCGCACTTCAGAAGCAGGGATTCAAGATTCTGACCGGCGGAACCGATAACCACCTGATGTTAGTCGATCTGCGCGGCATGGATATTTCCGGTAAAGAGCTGCAGAACCGCTGCGATGAAGTATACATTACCCTGAACAAAAACACCGTTCCGAACGACCCGAGAAGCCCGTTCGTTACCTCCGGTGTCCGCATTGGTACTCCGGCTGTTACCACCCGTGGACTCAAAGAAGAAGACATGGAAGTCATCGCAGAGTGCATCTGGCTGGCAGCTACCGACTTCGAGAACAAGGCAGATTACATCCGTGCGGAAGTGACGAAGCTGTGTGAGAAGTATCCGTTATATAAATAAGTAGAGAAGAATACGGAGCGAAAAATTTGCCAGTCTATAGATTCAGAAAAATGCTGGAAAATTAATGCACAAATAACAATAAGAAAAAGGCTGTATTACCTGCCGCATGGAAGCGCGCGGTGGGTGATACAGCCTTTTTTATTTCAACCATTTTTCCTAGAAATTAAGTTTTTGTCCAATTCCTTTTTCCAACGCTTTTTCATAGATAAGCTGTGCTGTCCGCACATCAAAAAGTCCCATGCCGACGGATTTAAAGCAGCGGGTTTCATTCTGCTCATGCGGATGTCCCTGCTTGGTATCTTCGATCAGATCCTCGATAAAGTGGACGCGCTCCTGTGTCAGAACGCCCTTTTCCAGCGGAATTTTCAGATCGCCGCTCTCCTCGCAGGCATACGGAAGCTCGGTGTACGCGTTCTTGACGAGTTTCCACACCGCATCCGGCAGTTCGCGCCGTTCCGGACGCCAGGAGCCGATGGCAACAAAGCATTTACCGCGAAGCAGCTCTTCATCATCCGGGTAGACCGGATCGACCGCCTGGGTGGCGGAGATCAGGACGCGGCTGTGCTCAGCCAGTTCACGGGTATCCGCGCAGGTATGAATCTGGATGGCGTTTTTTCCAAACGATGCCAGACGCGCCGATAAGCGCTCGATAAAGCCGGAAAGATCCTTAGCGTATGCGTCATACAGATAAATATCTGTGATCGGGCGCACCTCGCAGGCATAGAGAAGTTGGTGTAGTCCCTGCATACCGCAGCCAACCAGACCAACTGAGGCAGCATCCTCTGGAGCCAGATAGCGCAGTGCGACACCGCCGACCGCACCGGTCCGCATTGCGGTCAGGGCACTTCCGTTCATAATCGCCTTCGGCAGACCGGTCTTTGCGTTATTTAAAATCATAAGTCCGTTCAGATACGGAATTCCCAGAGAGGGATTGTCCGGAAATTCAGATAACATCTTTGTACCGATGACGGAATCCAGAAAACACGGCATATAGAGCATCATATTTTTATCACGCTGTGCGATAAAACGATCCGGCATCTTGTAATTACCACTTTTGTGAATCGCATACGCATCTTCAATCGCGTCCATGACATCCTTTAAGGTGACGGACTGCCACATTTCTTGTTCGCTGAGAAATAACATATCAAAACCTCCTGAATATTTATGAATGAAATAAAACATATATACTAAAAATGGATTTATCACAAATCAAATGTGGTTTGTATAGCTGGATTGTAGCAGTTTCACGTTTCATTGTCAAGATGAAAACAGAATAAACCGGCAATCTCTGGATGCGGCGTCTGTAGGGCTTCAGAATATCACAGGGCTTGCCTGCGATCCGGTCGGAAACCGTGTTGAATGGCCATGTCTCGGCAAAAATATCATGGGCGGAAGCAACGCTCTTGCCAGTTCCAATATGATTCTGGCAGGCTACGACAAGGTGATTCCGCTGGATGAGACGATCGGCGCGATCTATGAGATCGGTCTGTCGCTGCCGCTGGAACTGCGTTGTACCTTTGGCGGTCTGGGTAAGACAAAGACTGCCCGGGAGATTCTGAAGCGGTCCGACGCGCATTTTCCGGGGGAAGAGGCGCGGTAGGTGTAATTCGAAACATCGTGAAAGGACAGTTACAGTTTGTGTAAGGTGCGTACTGTAACATGGCATATCTTTTTAAGATCTGAAATAAAAATTGATTAAATAACTCTATAGAGATATAATATCAATAAAAATATCTCTATAGAGTTATTTTCATTAAAACGAATCTATTTTTTATATACCCCATGTTTCTACGTGCTCCCATAATAGATAAGGAGGTTGCCTCAGAATGAGAAAAATTTTATATCACGGTTCCGTGGAAATTATTTCTACTCCTATGTATGGTCAGGGAAAGGTCTATAATGACTACGGACAGGGCTTTTATTGTACGGAGAGTCTGGAGCTGGCGAAGGAGTGGTCGTGCGCCGAGCGGGAGGACGGCTATGTGAATCAGTATGAAATGGATGAAACCGGTCTTTTGATTTTAAATTTGATGGAGAAGCACTACAGCGTTCTTCATTGGCTGGCGATTTTGATGAAATACCGGAAAATCCGCCTTTCTTCGGCGGTCATGAAACGGGGAAGAGAGTGGCTGCTGGAACATTTCCTCCCGGATGTGGACGGATATGATGTGGTGATTGGGTACCGGGCGGATGATTCGTATTTTTCATTTGCAAGGGCGTTTGTAAATAATGAAATATCGTTAGAGCAGCTTTCGTATGCGATACGGCTGGGAAAATTGGGAGAGCAGTATGTATTAAAGAGTCAGAAGGCATTTCAGGCGATACACTTTCTTTCTTATGAAGGAGTAGATTCAGTGGAATATTATGTAAAACGAAGAGCCAGGGATGAGCAAGCTAGAAATGCATACCGGAAAAAGGTGGAAGAGGATGATATCGACGGTATTTATATGCGGGATTTGATTCGAGGGGAGGTGTCGGCTGAGGATGAGCGCTTATGGGATTGAATATCTGGATGATGCGATGAGAAATCTGGGGGAAATGACAGATTATGCGGTCAATGCCTGTGGGATGGATCTGGAAGATTTTTGGAAATTGTTTCTTACAACCGGGTATGCAGAAAAATTTGGGGAAGGTGTACCAAGAGTAGTGAGCGGCTTTTCTGGAACGGAGCTTGCGGAGGAAGTGCTTCGAAAAGCGGGAAAAAAGGACGAACTGCCGGAACCGCAGGTAGAATTTACCTGTTCCAGAGAGTATTGGAGTGGCTGGATACTGGCGTATTATCAGTGGTACAGTGAGAAGAAATTTAAGGAAATTGAAGCAGGGCTTCCGGTCCGGGAGGTTGTGGAAATGTATCCGGCACTTCATGAAGCTCCGGAGGATAAATTTGTTGAGGCGGCAGACAGAATCATTCGAAGAAAAGAGCAGGGAAAAAACGCGTTGCGGCGGATCCGGAAGATGGCGGGATATACCCAAAAGGATCTTTCAGAGCAATCGGGGGTTACGCTGCGGAGTATTCAGCAGTATGAACAGGGAAAAAAGAAGATTCAAAAAGCATCCGCAGAAACCGTGCGTGCGCTTGCACGGTCACTGGGATGCCAGATGGAAGATTTGCTGTAATTGCGAAGGGATTGGACAGTTTCAATTTGCTATAGCGCCGTCGCCTTCGGCAGACTAAAAATAAATTCCGTCCCCACGCCCTCGGTGCTGACAACGTCGATATTTTCCCCATGTGCCTGAATAATCTCTTTGACAATCGCAAGCCCCAGCCCGGTGCCCTTTTTATCTTTTCCGCGCGATAAGTCGGTCTTGTAGAAACGTTCAAAGATTTTCTTCTGGCTGTCCTTCGGGATGCCGATGCCGGTGTCTTTGACGGAAATGAAGATTTTTTCATACCGGATGGAGGTCTGGATGTAAATGATCGAATCCTCGTGGCTGAATTTGATCGCGTTGTCGATCAGGTTGTAGAGAACCTGCTGGATTTTTCCGAGATCGGCGTAGACCATCTGGATGCTATCCGCAAAGGTCAGGTCAAACGTGATGCCTTTCGCGTTGCACGTGCCCTCGAAGGTTGCGGCGGTATCCTTGATCGTCCGGTTGATATCGAAATTTGTCCGGGTTAAGTAGCCTTTGCTGTCCAGGGAGTTGAGTGTCAGCATGCCTTGGGTCAGCTTGTTGAGGCGTTCGGTTTCGGAAATGACGATGTGCAGGTATTTATGATAGAGTTCCTGCGGGATTGTGCCGTCGAGAATCGCCTCGAGATAGCCCTTGATGGAGGTCAGCGGCGAGCGGAAATCGTGCGATACGTTCGCGATGAAATTGTGCTGGTACTGTTCCATTTCATTTAACTCGCTGGACATATAGTTTAATGTGCTGGCGAGATAGCCGATCTCGTCGTGGGTGGTAATCGGGATATTGTGTGCCAGGTTTCCGGCTGCATATTCATTGGCTGCGACCGTAATCTTTTTGAGCGGGAAATAGACCACTTTTGTAAAAACAAGAAGCACCACCAGGGATAGGAAGAACAGGATGATCGATGTTATGTAAATAATATTCAGAAATCCGTTCTGTTCCGCCTCAATGTTCTGGATTGGCATATGAATCACGATGTAGCCGTAGGTCTTCATATTGCCTGTGATCGGGGCGGAAACGGAGAGTACCTTGCTGTCAAACAGGTTGTAATACTGTCCGATGGAATAGAGCCGGTTGCCCTGTGCGGTCGGGTCGAAATCGTCGATTGCGATGCCGGTACGTCTGTCGCTGCTGTCCGCAACGATGGTGCCCTCATGGTTCAGGATCCAGATATCCGATTGCAGATAGGCGGAAACCGCCTCGATCTGTGGGTATGCCGAGTCGAGATTGATGGTTTTGCCCTCGTAGGCTTTGCTGCACCGATCGGCAATCATTGTCGCCTCGTCATACAGAACCTCCGATTCGCGTTCCACCAGATGGTGGTAGGTCATCTCAGATGAGATGGTCGCGATCGTGATGAATCCAAGCAGACCGAAGATGAGATAGCCGATCAGCAGTTTATAATAAAGAGAATGTGTGTAGTGGTTTGATTTCATGGTAAACCTCCGGTTACCTCTTCACGTAACAGTTCAGTTCCTTTACTAACAGTTACCGTTTTACCTCAAATTTATATCCAATCCCCCAGACGGTCGTCAGCGCCCACTTGTCGTTGCCCTTGATTTTTTCACGGAGCCGCTTGATATGGACATCTACCGTCCGCGTGTCACCGATGTATTCATATCCCCAGATATGGTCGAGAAGCTGCTCCCTTGTGAATACCTGGTTTGGTGAGGACGCGAGGAAATAGAGCAGTTCCAGTTCCTTCGGCGGCAGCTCGATCGAGTGTCCGTTGTAAATGACGGAGTAGTTCGTCAGGTTGACGATGAGATCCGGATATTCGACAAAATTGCCATGCTGTTCGGTCACGGACGATGCAGGCGTCTGCACTGGCGGCTGGTAGCGCCGCAGAACGGCTTTGACTCTGGCAACCAGCTCTTTCGAATCGAACGGTTTGATCATGTAGTCGTCAGCGCCCAGCTCCAGTCCCAGCACTTTATCAAAGATTTCGCCCTTGGCGGAGAGCATGATGATTGGTACCTGGGAGGTGCTTCGCAGTTCCCGGCAGACCTGATAGCCGTCGATGCCCGGAAGCATCAGATCCAGGAGAATCAGGTTGGGCTGAAATTCGGGAAATACCCGGAGAGCTTCTTCCCCGTCTCCGACAATTTTCGTTTCAAAACATTCTTTCGTCAGGTAAAGTGAGATTAGTTCAGCAATGTTGTAGTCGTCATCTACGATGAGAATGCGCTGCTTTTCAGCCATGTTGATTCCTCCTGTTTTTTTGGATATTTGTAACTGTTCAGTACCTTCACAGACCTACTGAACAGTTATGGATATTTCTTATTTAAATGTCACGATTGTAACGCCTGTATCGCCTTCGCCAAACTCGCCAAGCCGGTATTCCTTGACATAGCTTAATTTCTTCAAGTGGCGGTGTACGCCTGCTTTCAAAGCGCCGGTTCCACGACCATGTACGACGCGGACCTGCGGAAGATGCGCCAAGTAGGCATCATCCAGGTATTTGTCGAGTACCGGGATCGCCTCATCGACGGTCATGCCAATCAGGTTGACCTCCGGCGATACGCTGAAGGACTTGGACATCTTGATCTTGCTGCTTCCGCTTCCGGAGCCGCGGGAACCGCCCGTATGCGTGCCGGAAAGTCCCGGTCCGGTGATGGATGCTTCTTCGACCATTTCCAGATCGCGGATATTGACGAGGGAGCGCAGAATTCCCATCTGTACATACAGATCGCCCTTGGCGTTCGGCAGGGAGCTGACGGTTCCCTTTAAATTCATCGAGAGAACGCGCACGGTATCGCCGAGACGCAGCTTTTTCGCGGAAACGGCTTTTTTCGGTGCAGCGGTTTTCTTAACTGCCAGTTTCTTGTCTACATCCTGGATCTTGCCGCGCAGCTTGGTCCGCTCGGCTTCCAGTTCTTTATTGACGCCGGAAGACTTGGCAAGCTTGTTGATGTTGCGGATCGTCTGATCGGCGGTGTCCTTCGCATCCTGAAGGATCTTCTGAGCTTCCTCGCGGGCTTTGGAAAGCATTTTTTCCTTCTGCTCGGAGAAACGTTCTTCCTTTTGCTGGAGGCGGTTCTTCAGCGTTTCAATTTCCTGTTTATAGGAGGCGATCTCTTCGCGCTCTTTTTCAATGGTCACGCGGCTGTTTTCCAGATTGGCAAGCAGATCCTCGAAGGATTCGTCCTTCTGCTCCATCTGGTTTTTCGCCTCGTCGATGATATAATCCGGCAGCCCCAGCTTGCGGGAAATGGCAAATGCATTACTTTTTCCTGGAATACCGATGAGCAGGCGGTAGGTCGGGCGGAGAGTCTCGACGTTGAACTCGCAGCAGGCATTTTCAACACCTGGCGCGGTCAGCGCAAAGACTTTTAATTCGCTGTAATGCGTGGTTGCGATCGTCCGGCAGGTCATGTTGTGCAGGAAATTTAAAACCGCAATCGCCAGCGCCGCGCCCTCGGTCGGGTCGGTACCGGAACAGAGCTCATCGAAGAGACAGAGCGAATTGGCGTCCGCCTCATTTAAAATCGAAACGATATTCGTCATATGGGCGGAGAATGTACTCAGATTCTGCTCGATGCTCTGCTCATCGCCAATGTCGGCAAATACATTGTCAAAAACAGCCAACTCGGATCCCTCAAATGCCGGGATATGGAGTCCTGACTGCCCCATCAGGGTAAAGAGTCCGACGGTTTTTAAAGAAACGGTTTTACCACCCGTGTTTGGACCCGTCACAATCAGAAGGTCAAACGAATCGCCAACCCAGATGTTGATCGGAACGACCTGTTTCGGATTTAAGAGCGGATGGCGTCCGTCCTTGATATTGATATACCGTTTGTTGTTAAATTTCGGTTCCACGCAGTTATAGTGGCGGGAAAGAGCTGCCTTTGCGAAAATAAAATCGAGCTCTGCCAGAATCGAAAGATCCGAGAGGATCGCGTCGGTGTAAGGCATAAGCTGGCTGGAAAGAGCTGCCAGAACGAACTCAATTTCCCGTTTTTCCTGGATTTCCAGCTCGCGCAGTTCGTTGTTCAGCTTGACGATCGCGAGCGGCTCGATAAATACAGTCGAACCGGTCGAGGACTGGTCGTGTACCATGCCTGGGACCTGGGATTTATACTCAGCCTTGACCGGCAGGCAGTAGCGCCCGTCGCGCATTGTGATGACGGCATCCTGTAAATAGGTCCGGCTGGAATTTAAAATAGAATTTAACTGGGTATGGACGCGTCCGCCCACGATCTTCATGGAGCGGCGCACTTTGGCAAGTCCCGGACTTGCGTCATCGCTGACCTCATCCTCGGATGGCAGGCAGCGCTTGATCTCATTGTTGACCGGCGTCAGCGGATCCAGGGCGCGGAAGCGCTCATCAAGGGAATCATCTGGAAATTCTTCGGATTTCTCATGGCGTCCGTAGCTCTGCGCGCGGGCAGCGACTGTCAGCAGGGAGCTGACAGCGAGAAGCTCCGGGATCCCCAGGGAACTTCCGATTTCCAGACGTTTCATGGAACCACGCACATCCTTCACGCCGCCGAAGGAGAGACTTCCCTTCATGCGGACGCGCGTCAGGGCATCGGTCGTCTCCGTCTGGCTCTGCCGGATCGTCCCCAGATCACAGGACGGCTGCAGTTCCCGGCACATCTGTTTTCCCATCTCCGTGGAGGCGTACTCCGTGAGCTGGTCGATGATCTTTGTATATTCGAGAGTTTTTAATGCTTTTTCATTCATGTTGTGGTAATCCTCTTAATTTAAATGGTGTTCACATGATACCGTGACCACTAAATTCGTGAAAGACCTCATTAAGTGGTCAGGTATAAGTTCTCACTAGACTCGAAAAGACCTCGTCAAGTGTTCACATTATATCACATTCCCCGCCGTCTAGCCAAGCATTCGCACTTTTTTCTTGCATAACCTTAAGAAGGAAAGTATAATTAGGATATGTTATGCAAAGGGGAAAGTGAAATGCCGGATTCAGAAGAACTTGAAAAAAAGGAAAAACGGGAATTCATGAGAGAAACGATAGTGAAGCCGCCGCTGACCAGAAAACAGATTGCGAAGCGGGTGGCTCTCTTTGTATGCGCGTCAGCCGTATTTGGAGGAGTCGCGGCGGTTTCGTTTGCGGCGGTAAAGCCGTTTGCGGATCGGTGTTTTCAGGAAAATGGGATGCAGGAGACATCCTCAGTCGAGTTTTCCAAGGACGATCCGGACTCTGTTTCGCCGTCGGACGGTGCAGATGCGGATATGACAGCGCAGCCGGAACAAATGGAGCAGGAGATTGATGAGGCGGTCAGCGAGGCGCTTTCCAGCTATCAGTTTTCCGTAGACAATTTCAATTCGATGACGTCGGTGCTGCGTGGAATCGGGGAACAGGGTGATAAGTCGATCGTGACGGTCAGCTCCGGCAAACAGGATACGGATATATTTGGAAACCCGGTGGAAAATACGGGTGATTATGCAGGTGCAGTCATCGCGGAGAGTGATGGAGAATTTCTGATCTTTACTTACGCCGATGCGGTGCGGGCGGCAGATTCGATCAATGTGAGATTTTCGGATGGAACGAAGATCGCTGGTACAGTGCGCCAGATTGACGAAGTGCTCGGAATGGCAGTTGTGGCGGTGCCGTCCGGCAATCTGCCGGAAGAAGAGCGGAAAAAGGTGCAGGTGCTTTCACTTGCCAATTCATATACGGTCAAGGCAGGCGATGTCCTCGTAGGTATCGGCGGTCCGTCCGGACAGGTGCATTCGCTTTCGTTCGGAACGGTATCCTACGTGGCGCGCAATGTGCAGATTACAGATGGACTGACGCGGATCCTGTATGCGGATATCAGCAGCAATTCGCAGACGGGTACCTTTTTGATCAATACAGCCGGAGAGATGGTCGGCTGGACATCGGAGTCCTGCCGCAGCGAGAGCTGTACGGATCGGACGGCGGACACCATTTCCAGCTACAAGCCGATTCTGGAGCGGCTGACGAATGGCGTTTCGGCGGCATATCTGGGCATCCTGGGACAGGATGTGAGCCGTGCGATGCAGGGGAGCGGCATTCCGGCGGGCGTTTACGTGACGGAGGCAGTCTCCGGCAGCCCGGCATATGACGCTGGCATCCAGCCCGGCGATATTATTGTGAAATTTGGCACAAAGGAGATCGGAAGTTTCAAGGATCTCCAGGCGCAGATTGAAAATTCCGCGAGCGGCGTGTCTGTATCGGTAAATGTGATGCGGAAAGGGCGAGACGGATACACGGAAATTCCATTTTTGGTATCTCTGCGCGCCAGATAGAAATTCAGGAGGATATAGGCAGAATGAGATATATTGAACAGTTCCGGGAAGGAATGAGAGTCTCGGACGTATATTTATGTAAGACGAAACAGCACGCGGTGACGAAAAACGGAAAAGAGTACGCTTCCGTGCTGCTTCAGGATAAAACAGGCACGGTAGACTGCAAAATCTGGGATTTAAGTTCCCCGGGCATCAATGATTTTGAGCCGCTGCAGTACGTCTATGTGGACGGCGATGTGACGGTTTTCCAGGGTTCCAACCAGTTAAATATCAAGCGCATACGCAAGGCGGACGAGGGCGAGTATCAGGAAAGCGATTACCTTCCGGTCAGCTCAAAGGATATCAAGATAATGTATCAGGAGCTGACGGCTCTGGTGCAGTCTTTCCAGAATCCGTACCTGAAAAAGCTGGCATCCAGCTATTTCCTGGAAGATAAGGCATTTGTGAAGAAATTCTGCTTCCATTCGGCGGCGAAGAGTGTGCATCATGGTTTTGTGGGCGGACTTTTGGAACATACGTTAAGTGTTATGAAACTCTGTGATTTCTACACGAAGTCATATCCGGCGCTGAACCGCGATCTGCTTCTGACGGCGGCGCTGTTCCACGACATCGGAAAAGTGCAGGAATTATCCGCATTTCCGGAAAATGATTATACGGACGACGGTCAGCTCTTAGGTCATATCGTGATCGGCACGATGATGGTTGCAGACCGTATTAAGGAGATTCCGGGATTCCCGGCAAAGACAGCGGCGGAGTTAAAGCACTGCATCCTTGCGCACCACGGCGAATTAGAGTATGGTTCCCCGAAGAAACCGGCGCTTCTGGAGGCGCTGGCATTGAATTTCGCGGACAATACCGATGCGAAGATGGAGACGATGCTGGAAGTCTTAAAGAGCGGCGGGGAGAATCCGGGCTGGCTTGGATATAACCGTTTCCTGGAGACGAATGTGAGAAAGACGACGCCGACGGAATAATAATAAGATAACAGACATCTAAAATGAGTCTAAATGTATATAAGAAAAAGAAAACAGCGCTGCACAAGCAGATGCTGCCTTGCAGAAGCGGGGGAACGAAAAAATAGGAATCAGGACTCACCACCTAAAGAGGTGGGAGCCTTCTCGTTTCATAGGAAATTGCGTCCTATGAAACAAAAAACGCTCC
>ENA-OROZ01002447-OROZ01002447.1-human-gut-metagenome-genome-assembly--contig:-NODE-2447-length-13971-cov-2.067692_pt1 | contig 13971 bp, 14 predicted proteins | sample MGYA00242138_ERZ509066 | MGnify/ENA primary metagenome ERZ509066 (study PRJEB26280, sample SAMEA2338691) | human gut metagenome | biome: human gut; feature: human-associated habitat; material: faeces... | reverse complement strand
TACCGTTCAGGCCGTACCACTCATGTTCAAACGCTTCTTTAAAACGGATGATTGGATTATTTATTCTTTATCCGTGTTAATTATCGTTTATCTTTGGTGGAGAATCTATGCCCTGGTGAACAAATTTAGAAGGTCATAAACCCTTTATTCTTTCACCCCGTACACACTTTGGGATATACGTTTCACGGCGATCACGAAGAAGCCAGTTAAAACGAGGTTAAGTACCAAACTTAGAATAGAGATAATCAACGCGGGACCTCCTAACTGGTATCCCATGGCGATCACGATAATTCCAGCACCGACCTCTCCTCTCGTGAACATACCGATCGAAAGTGCCAAACGCTCTTGAATTTTCCGGTCTCGATAGAAGAATAACGGGAACATTTTCCCCAGGTTTGAAAGAATCGTTACAACGATTACATGAAAAATCAGAATTCCCCATCCGGGCATGTCTCCCCCAGTTTCCAAACCGATAAAAATAGGCGTACTCAACCCGACCAAAAACATAAACAGGTATGAAATAAAACTAGAAGCTCTTTCTTCTTCCCGCGAGTGATTGTGTACGGTTTTCATTACCATTCCCAAGACGAATGCCGGTAACAGTACCTCGATATGAATCGCCCCGTCTTGTCCCATCAATGCTTTTGAAATCAGATACACGCTCTCGAATGCAGCCACTATACACACGGAATAGAGCAGAATAGCCCTCCAGGATTGTGACAAGTTCAATGGAATTCAACCGTTTCCATCCGAATATTAAAAGGACACAAACCACCCCGATAATAACAAACAATTGCCATTTGAAACCGATCATCAATATTTGTAACGGAATCATCAACAAGATAGTATCCAGGTCATCAAATATAGCCAGCACTTGTGTTTTCTTGTAGATCCACTCCTTTTTCAACCCGGCAGCAGCAAGCATCGTAAAGAGAATTCCCGCTGAGGTGGGAGCGGCAAACCGGCTGATCAGTAAATTATTCTCCCACGACAATCCCGTGTCCAAGAAAAAGATATAATCAGAAGCCAAGGTACAGCCGCCGTTGCCATAGCAATAAAATAGTCTTTCGTGTACGAACGCCATTTTGCCTTATCCAACTCGAATTCCCTCCCCACGTTGATCATGATAAAAGCAAGACAAATAAAAAGTAACCATTTACTTATCGATGCAAACGTTCCATACGTACTTCCTAAGGTTGAGGGAAGTATTTGAGAAAAAAATAAGCCGCAAAGTAAGAAAATAGAAAATAAAAAAACTTTCTTCATCCCCATTGAAATTAATTTATCACAAAGATAGGGATTTTCAAGCAATTATCTATCGTTATTTAAAATGTATCTAGTTAAAAAATGTACATCAAAATCCTTGATTTACTCGTATTTAATCGCATCAGGTTTATAAACACGGTAATCATAAAATCCATTTCTTCGACGACTGGACACGTTCACCTCTATGCTATGCATATCGGGTGGACCTTTGGGATAAAAAGCAAAACGTATACTTACGTTCTTGAGGATCAAGTTATCATTTCGCAAATTCAGGCTAAAACCGATCCCCCAATACGATTGGCTATTCAATATATTCTTCTTCTCCCGGGCCAGCACGCCCCAATCCACGAACCCGGTAACCGATGCCCGGAATCCTCTTTTGATATAAGGCATAAACAACGTCGCGGACATGGAAGCAGAAAGTCGTTGCGTTCCGCACGTGGTATCGGAATCAAATCCCCGGATGTTGGCATCCTCGAAATAAATACAATCATCCGGATTCCGCTTGATTCCTAACACGTAATCCACGTTACCATAAAAGCGCAAGCGGTGGCGGGACAGATCGTACAAACGACTGATGTATTGGCTTCCGACTTTAAACACGCCACTCTCCGCCGTGTAACCGTTCAAAAAAGTACCTAAAGCCGCATACCAAGAATGGTATCTTTCCGTGTACTTGTTGAACCACGAATAATGCCATTCCGTTCCCAAGTACCCGTACTTCGTGAAGTCACTCTTCTCGTACCCGAAAAGCAACGTTCCCGAAAGTCCGGATGGAATATCCTCTGTTCGCCCGAAATCATAGATCAAGTTAGCCTTGAAGTACTTGATTTTGGTGAATGTCAAGGCTCCCATGACGCGATTACGGTCATAATAGAAATGATTGGAATCGCTCGACACTTGCGGACGATCGACAAAACTCGTTCCCGTGTAACGTCCCGTGAGGTAGAATATCCGGTTGTAACTATGCTTTTCCGGTAAATAAAAAGATGTTCCTCCCCAAAAGTCCCACAAGCGATAATTAAATAATTCCACGGGTTTATTTATATCCCGATCGACTAATGATTTTGAGGAATACACCCGACTGTACGCCGCTCCTCCAGCCCATTTCGTCTTGTACGTCAAAAACTCTTTATCCAGTTCCACCCGCAAAATATTCTGATTATAGGAGTTCTCGTACAGCCCATAGAAGTCCATGTGTGAGCCAAGAAGGTTACTGGCTTTATACTCGATCAAGTTTCCCCAGGCTTGATCTTTATTTCCTCGAAAACTGGCTTCGTAATGCAAACTATGCCCCAGTTTGAACAAGTTTTTGGTTTCCAATCCCAAGTCAACCGCGTTCAAGAAGTTACTCCACACCTCCCCCGTCCATGAGAATCCATCCTTGCAAATGACCACCAGATTGACTTGATTCGTGTCGTTTTGTACTTCCTGTATTTCGATCAACGCATCATCCACGTTCGACATCGATTTCAGCAACTGTTCGTTCTGTATCAACTCGAAAGGGTCAACTGGCATTCCCGGCCTCACGGTCAACTGTTTTTTTATCACCCGTTCGGACGATTTCTGGTGAACGGAATTTGCCATACTCAACAGCCATTGCAAACTGTCCTGTAAAGGAAGCGTGTCGTTAACACTCGTTCCGAAAGGAGATAAGATTTTCACGTAAATATCATGGATGGTCTTTCCTTGGTAAGGTTTGTAACGATCCTCGCTATTCTCCGTTTGTACAATATCGATATTAATCTTCCGAGGATTCACGAAAATCATTTTGTACAACTCTTTCGTCCACCCTCTACGATAAGCGACCTCCTTGATCTTGGAATACTCATATTGGAGAGTATCCCGAATTAAACTATCCGGCAGGAAAACCACGTTACTTTGTTTCAGTGAATCAGGAAGTTTTACAAGGTCATACCCTTTATTCTCACGCACGTTGAATGATAAAGGCCTTGCATTTGCTTGACTTTCCACGAGTAATACCCATGTCAGCATCCATATCATACAACGAATAATCACACGCTTCCTTTCCAATAAAATTACTCCTCTAACACTAACGTTTTCAATCGATCAGACATCCAAACCTCTCGTTCTCCCTGTTTATTTTGGTAAATAAAACAAGCCTCAATATAAGGATTATCTAACACTATTTTTTTAGCTTCTTCCATTCCCAATACCATACATGCCGTCGCGTAAGCATCTGCCTCCATACATGTCGGAGCATACACGGAAGCTCCCAATATATCTTGTTGGACAGGATAACCGGTCCGAGGGTTTATCGTGTGAGAATATTTTTTCCCATCTACCACGTAAAAACGGCGATAATTCCCGGATGTTGCCAACGCACCTTCCCGCAAAGCCAACACGAGCTGCAATTCCCGGTTTGCCGCCGCCGCGTCGTCTATCGGTTTGTCGATCCCGATATGCCACGGGCGTTGTTTATTACTTTCCCCTTTCACGCGAATTTCACCACCGATCTCGATCATGTAATTTTGTACTCCTTTCCGATCAAAAAACTCGGCTACAAGATCCACGCCCAATCCTTTGGCAATGGAACTGGCATCCATCTGTACCCCCTCCACCCGTTTCACTAACCGCTCTCCTTCTAATTGCACTTTATCCATTCCCACGTATTGCAACAGCGAATCGACTTTCTCGCCCGAAGGCAATTTCTCGTTTTTAAAACCGAATCCCCAAGCATTCACCAGCGGCCCCACGGTTACATCAAAAGCCCCACCCGTTGCTTCGTTCACCTCTTTTGCTTTCCTGTACATGATTACAAAAAGCGAGTCCACCTGTTCACATTCTCCCCGGTTCCACCGGGCAATTACAGAATTTTTGTTGAACATCGACAAGGACTGATTCACCCGTTCCATCTCTTGACGGATTTCCACGGCGTAGTCCGTTTCACTCTGGTATGACACATGGTAAACGGTACCATACACATGGCCCTCCGTAAAACGGTATATATTACGCTGACATCCCATCACCAACACCAACCCACAAATGATAACCCCCAATTTTTTCATACACTTTTCTAAAAATAATATCCCAAATTAAAATAAAAGCCCAGTTTCTTTGACCAATCCGAAAGACTGAACACGAAATCAATCGGTCCCACGATACTATCGTATGAATATCCGACACCTCCACCCCAAATATCATTGCCACCTAAGATATCAAAGAAGTTGGCCTCTTGTTTCGCGTAATTTCCGGCCAGAGAAACATAATGGTTACGACCGATATTATATCTTACCTTGACTTTGGCCACCATGAGCGAATTATCAAATATCTCCAGATGTTGAATTCCCAAGAAAGGTAACTGTTGATCGACATACCTCCCGGCTACATCCCCTCCCATGCAATTCAAATAAGGATAGGGAACACCATGTCCCACCAGCACTCGTCCGTAGATCGACGGGATAAATTTCACTCGACGGGTGATGGATAGCACAGACTCGAAATCCAGCCCGATGGCAGAGAAGGGGGCTCCATCATTATAAGTAATCAAGTTATCCGTGTACAAGGAATAATCCACTTTCAGCGACATTCCCCGTGTCGGATAATAGCGTTTATCGAAGGTTTCCAAGTGTGCCAGTCCATAATAACTAAAGAACCCTTCCGGTTTCACGGAGATATTATGATCTTTGTCCGAGAAGAGGAAGGAATCGTAATTGTAATACTCGTAACGAAGGCCCAATTGCAATTTGAAGTTACGGAAATAAATATCCGAACCTCCCAGGTTTATCCGATGAACCCCGTAATCCACGTTATCTGTTTTCTTTCCCTTGGTATAAATATCCAGGTTATTGTACTTGAACATGTATTCCAATTCAAAACGCCGCAGGAAGGTATTTCCCAGCGAATAGTTCAACTTCACGTAGGGATTCATACTCAAACGTCCGGTCAGGGAAAGCCGCGAACCTCTAAGATCCTTGTGAGTAAGCGTGGTATTCAACAAAATAGCTGCCATTTCCTCTGAATCAAACCGGAAACCCAAGTTCAAAGAACTCATCGATTTTTGTTTCAGAATCAATTCCAAATCATACACCGGACCACCGCTAAGCCTGTAACTCACGCTCGAAAATGCCCCGATCCCGTACAATTCAGCAATTGCCTCGTGCAGATCGTCCAACGTGATTTGGCTATAATCTTTTATCCGTATCTTTTTCCGTAACCATTTCTCATCTCGTTCATTTATTCCTGACAAATGAACACGTGCCACCCGTATCGTATCATTCTTGATAATGATATCTTCAGATACTTTTTTGGGTTGGAAACTTTCTGCAAGTCCCAGCTCTTTCTTTAATTGCATCAATTCATCCCATTGACTCCGAGCCACGTCCTCCCCCCGCAGGATCAGCGTATCGATAGCACTTGACGAGAAACTGGCTGCCGAATAAGGGGTAACATCCGGCTTGATGTAGATGTTTACCATCTTTTTATTTTCTTCGTACTTCTGTATACCCAGAAAAGAGGTCATCTGGTCAAGAATTCCCATCACAGATTCCAGTCCGGAAGCATTTTTCAGCTCGGCCTGCACATCCACCCCGATAATTATATCGGCACCCATCGCTTTAGCTATATCCACCGGAAAATTATTGGAGATTCCCCCATCCACCAATACCATACTATCCTGTCGTACGGGAGCAAAAGCCCCCGGAATGGCCATACTCGCACGCATAGCCAAGGGCAACACACCATAATCCTGTATCACCTCCTTACCATCCACCAAATTACTCGCCACGCACGCGAAAGGAATAGGTAATTTCTTAAAATCCAACGAATCATGGTAACCGATGGTCAAGTCCGAGAATAGGTTGTAAACATTCTGCCCACTGATAAATCCCGATGGAATTTTGATTTCCCGGTTATTCTTTATCGGCACGGAAACCAAATACTTTTCCGTTTCCTCTTTCTCAGAGAAGGGGAGATTATAACGATATACTTTATCACTCAACAGGAACATCCAGTCCTGCCTTCTTACCAAGCTATCCATCGCGTGCGCATCGTATCCGATCGCATACAACGCCCCGACAAGGGACCCCATACTTGTCCCTGCAATGTAATCAATCGGGATCCCGGCTTCCTCCAACACCTTCAATACACCGATATGTGCCACGCCTTTCGCCCCCCCACCACTCAACACTAACCCGACCTTTTTCCGTTGTCCTTGAGCATCTAAAATGACAAATAAAACAAGAAGAAAAACAAAAATTCGTTTCATAGATTTCAGAATTTAAATTTAAGAGGTTAGAATCAAAAAAAATACCATTCTTCTCGCTCTAAACTTCCCAAAAATACAAAATTCCCACAATATTAGCAACTGCCTTCAAAAACTAAAAGTCGAAAAAAAACTCTCCCTTCTAGCTCTGAAGTGCTAGAGGGAGAGTTGATAATATCAACAGGACTTTTCAGCCCCTCTTCATTTTCAATTACTTCAAATAATCCTCGAAATAATTCGTCACTTTTTGCATCAAATGAATCCGATCCCGTCCCATCACGTTATGCTCGGCACACGGGTAAGGGAAGTAATCCACTTGCACGTTGTTCTTGATACACTCCCGGATAAAGCTCAAACTTTGTTCCCAAACCACAACCGGATCAACGGCTCCCTGACAAATCAACAACTTCCCTTTCAAGTCTTTTGCCTTGGCGATCAAGCTCGTTTTAGCATATCCTTCCGGATTTTCCTGCGGGGTATCCATGTAACGTTCCCCGTACATCACTTCATACCATTTCCAATCGATCACAGGCCCCCCGGCAACGGCTACTTTATAGATATCGGGATAATTGGTGATCAATGAAATCGTCATGAAACCACCGTAACTCCAACCGTGAACCCCGATACGGTTCGCATCAACCCATGGGAAAGATTTCAACCACTCGATTCCCTTCACTTGATCCTTCATTTCAACTTGACCACACTGGCGATGAATAATATCCTCGAATGCCTTACCGCGATTCGGCGTACCGTGATTATCAATCACGAACACCACGTAACCATGTTGAGCCATGTACATCTCCCACATCCGCAATGAAGCATTCCACGTATTGGTCACTAATTGTGTATGGGGTCCTCCATACACGTAATGAATCACCGGATATTTCTTGTTCGGATCAAAATCCATCGGCTTGATCAAACGATAGTATAAATCACTACCATCATCCGCCTTAATCGTGCCCAACGTGATCTCCCCGAAGTTATAATCCTTATTCGGATTCTCCACTTCCTGCAAACGACGTACTACTTTACCGGCATTTGTTGTCAAATCCACGTTACGAGGTACTTTAATACTGCTATAATTATCTATAAAATAAGCACAGTCGCCACTCATCGTGATATTGTGCCATCCCTCTTCCGTTGTCAGACGGTTTTTCTTTCCGCTTTTCACCTCTACCCGGAAAAGTTGTTTCTCCACCGGTGAGATTTCTGACGAAAGGTAATACACGTATTTCCCGGCAGCATCAGCAGCCACGAATTCTACATCTGCATCCACATCTGTCAAACGACGAATTAATTTACCATTCACGTCATGCAGGTAAAGATTCATGAAACCATCCCGGTTATTCGTAGAGTAGATAAATTGTTTCGGATTGTTAGCCAAAAACACCAGCCCACTTTGCGGTTCCACGTAAGTATTGGATTTTTCCTCGAATAAGGTAGCAATGAATTTACCTGTTGACGCATCATATTTATTCAAACGCATATGATTCTGTCCCCGATTTAGCACCTGAATATATACCATATCAGACTCCGGGGCCCAAGTAATTCCCGTCAAGTACTGCTCCCGGCCAAAATCATTCACATCCAAGAAAATCGTCTTGGCAGAAGCGATATCATAAACACCAAGACTTACCAGCTCGGATTTCATGCCCGCCATCGGGTACTTGATCTCCTTCAATTCACCCGTACGAGTATTGATGTCCAACAACGGGAAATTAGTCACTTGACTCTCGTCCTTACGGTAAAATCCCAATTTCTTCCCATCCGGAGACCAAAAAATACCACCCGTGATTCCAAATTCATTCCGGCTAACCACTTGCCCGTTCACGATATTCTTATCCTCGTCCGCGGTAACGGTATAACTATTTCCACGCTCATCCATGTAATACAAGTTGTTACCGATCGTGTAAGCATACCTGTTGCCTGCTTTAGAATAAGTTTCGTTAGCAGCCCCTTTCGGGAAAGTAAATTTCTGTTTTACCTGCTTTTTTACTACATCAATGTGATAAACAGTTCCTTGGCGAGCGATTACCAGCGTATTGGCATCCAACCAAGAAAAATTTGGGAATCCTTTTAATTCGGCACCCAATATTTTGTTCAGTTCCGCCACCGTGAGTAATACCTTTTTTTCACCTTTATCGACAGATTCACTCATCAAACCTTCCCGATCCAGATAGGTCAACTGATTCTTGTCGCCTTGCCATTGAATATACTTAGACCGGGGATACAAATGATATCCCATCACGGCCTCTTCCATGGTTAAAACCTTCTTTTGTGCACTCAAATCGAACATCATACTTAATCCGATTATTGCCAAAAACATCCTTTTCATGCTTTACTTTTAGCTGTTATTATTAATCTTCAATTGTAAATTCATCCCGATCTTCCAACACGGGAAACTTCCGTCGAAATTCCCGTAAAGCCTTCAAATCAATATTCACCTGTTTCACCTCGTCGGCAAAAGGTTCACAAGCAGCCAGTACCTCCCCTTTGGGAGAGATCACCGCCGAATCGCCGGAATAATTCAATCCTACCCCATCTTCGCCCACGCGATTCACCCCGACCACGCAACATTGATTTTCTATTGCTCTGGCCATCAATAATATCTGCCACGGTTGTCTTCTCGCCTCCGGCCAGTTAGCCACGTATACGGCCAAGTCATACGCACCCGTGTTACGGCTCCACACGGGAAAACGTAAATCGTAACAAATGAATGGAGCGATTCTGACCCCTTGATAATCAAATACCAACAATTCATTCCCTGCCGTAAAATGCTCTTTTTCCTCTCCCATCGTGAACAAATGTTTCTTGTCATAATGCAAGATTTTACCATCCGGGAAAGCCGCCAGCAAACGGTTGTAATAATGTTCATCTTCGAAATAAGCAGTCGATCCCATAATCAAGGCATCCTTTTCCCTGGCCCATTCTTGCATACACTGGTAAATAGCCTCGTAAAAAGGTGTCACCCGTTCTTTCCCCTTCATGGTAAACCCCGAAGCAAACATCTCGGGTAGAACGATCACATTCGCTCCTTCTATCGCCGCTATCCGCTTGTTAAAAAGTTTCAAGTTCACCGGCACATTCTCCCATTCCAGGTGTGCCTGTACGATCGCAACATTCATATATACTATATTATTATGTAACTAATTTCGTTTAATCGCCCGCGGAAAAGTTTTCCGGATGACGCGGGTTCACATCCTTATAAGTTGACATGATGTATTTTAAATCCGCATCGGGATCACCTGTCGGTTCAAACCGAGGTCCCCACGTACAATATTTATCCTTGTAATCAATACGCCCCAGATATACCGGAACCCCAGCCTCCTTGGCAATCACCAGAAATCCCTTTTTCCATTTTTTCCGTTTTTTCCGGCTTCCCTCCGGGGTTATGGTCAAATACATAACATCCCGCTTTTTGAATTCTTCCACCATCCTCTCCACGATATGATTCTCCTTGTTTCCTCGATCAACGGGAATCACGTTCAATGCCTTCAAAATCGGTCCTAACGGAAAAAAGAAAAATTCTTTCTTCATCAAAATATAAGTAGGAATCCCTTGACTTATAAAAGTCAGCTTTCCCCAGATAAAATCCATAACAGAAGTATGCGGTACGGATATGACTACCGCCTTTTTATCCGTGGGCAAGCCTCCCCTAAGTTTCCACCCGAACATCTTCAATATCAGCCGTGCAATATGTTTCATAACCATTCTGTTTTCTGAAATTCCGTCAAAGTTAGTGTTTTTTGAGGAAAGATAAAATTATTGATAAAACTTCGGTAAACTATTGGTTCATACAAAAACAATTACTACTTTTGCCGAGCGAAAATTTAACCTCAGGGGTATAACAAGTGGAGAAATCCCACCCCACGGTATTAACTTAATAATGAAATAGAACAATGTACGCAATTGTAGAAATCGCAGGACAACAATTCAAAGTTGAAAAAGACCGTAAAGTCTATGTTCACAGACTGACTGCAGAAGAAGGCGCTCAAGTTGAATTCGACAAGGTGCTTTTAGTAGACAACGAAGGTGACATCAAAATCGGAACTCCGGTTGTAGAAGGAGCTAAAGTTACGGCAAAGGTATTATCTCACGTGAAAGCTGACAAAGTGATAGTTTTCAAGAAAAAGAGAAGAAAAGGATATTGTAAGAAAAACGGTCATCGTCAATGTATGACTCAGATTCAAATCGAAGCTATCAACGCTTAATTTATTTTGTAACTTCTAAAATTTAAAACGATATGGCACACAAGAAAGGAGTCGGTAGCTCTAAGAACGGTCGTGAATCAGAAAGTAAACGATTAGGAGTAAAGGTATTTGGCGGACAATTTGCTAAAGCAGGTAATATCATCGTTCGTCAAAGAGGAACAGTACACAACCCGGGATTAAATGTGGGTATGGGTAGAGATCATACCTTATTTGCATTGATCGACGGAAAAGTTGTTTTCAGAAAAAAACAAAACAACAAATCTTACGTTTCTATTGAGGCTATCGCTGAATAAGTAGAAAAATGAACATATTTAAGCTCCTGTCCTTACAAAGTACAGGAGTTTTTTTTATTTTTACGCCTCGAAACAAGAACATCTGTGTTCCCGTTTCGATGATTTAAAATTGAAAGCTAAAATTTAAAATTACCAGAGATGCTAAACCTTAAATTTATTCAGGAAAACAAAGACACGGTCATTCGGAGATTAGCCGTAAAAAACTTTGATGCCAAGGAATTAGTTGAGAAAATTATTGCTCTCGATAACGAGAGAAAAAATTTACAAAAAGAATCGGATAACAAACAATCCGAAATGAATAGCATCTCCAAACAAATCGGCTCCTTGATGAAAGCCGGAAAAAAAGAGGAAGCCGAGCAAGCACGGGCTAACACAACCCGCCTGAAAGAAGAGATTGCAGCTTTGACTGCCCGACATAATAGTACTCAGAATGAGTTGAACTCACTGATTGTCCGTTTACCGAATTTACCACACGAATCCGTACCTCCCGGAAAGAGCGATGTGGACAACGTGATTGTAAAGATCTGCGATAACGTGCCTGCTCATGAAGAAGGCCAACTGCCCCACTGGGAATTGGCGAAAAAATATCAGTTGATCGATTTCGAGGTAGGCGTGAAGATCACGGGTGCCGGATTTCCTGTCTACAAAGGTTTGGGAGCCCGTCTACAAAGAGCCTTAATCTATTTCTTCCTGGAAGAAAACATCAAAGCAGGCTACCAAGAAGTCATGCCCCCGCTTGTTGTCAATGAAGATTCAGGTTTCGGCACCGGTCAGTTGCCCGATAAAGACGGCCAGATGTACTACGTGAACGAAGATAAGCTATACCTTATCCCCACGGCAGAAGTGCCCGTCACCAACCTTTACCGGGACATGATCGTGGATGCCGATCAGTTGCCAATCAAAAATACGGCCTACTCCGCTTGTTTCCGCCGGGAAGCCGGATCATACGGGAAAGACGTACGCGGATTGAACCGTCTGCACCAGTTCGACAAAGTTGAAATCGTGCAAATCACCCGTCCGGAAATATCTTACGAGGCTCTTGACGACATGGTAAAACACGTGGAAGGATTACTCATTAAGTTAGGTTTACCCTATCGTATCGTACGCCTGTGCGGTGGTGATCTGAGTTTTACCTCTGCCCTAACCTTCGATTTCGAAGTATATTCAAAAGCACAAGATCGTTGGCTGGAAGTAAGCTCTGTTTCCAATTTCGAAGAGTATCAGGCAAACCGACTGAAACTACGTTTCCGAGATAAAGGAGACAAGAAAACAACAATGGCACACACCTTGAATGGTAGCGCTTTGGCATTACCGAGAATCGTGGCCGCATTGTTGGAAAACAACCAGACACCGGAAGGAATCCGGATTCCGGATGTACTCCGCGGATTCATGGGTGTTGACTATATAAAATAAAAACTGAAAACTAAAAGATAAAAGTTAATCCTCCACGGATCTTTTATCTTTTAGTTTTTAACTTTTAGATTTAACATGCGATTTATATACAACACCACATTCAGTATTGACGAAAACATTGCAGAGGAGTTCATTCAAGTCGTTCAAGGCGGCTACATCGCTTATCTTAAAAGCAAAAACCTTTGTAATGACATCCTATTTACCCGTGTCATGATTCGCGAAGGAGAAGGTCTGTCCCTATCCTTGCAACTCATATTTCCCTCTGCCGAAGAATACACGATCTTCATCGAAGTCTACAAGGATAGATTGCTACACATGCTGGCAGATGTGTTCGGGGAGGACCTATTGTATTTCAGCACGACACTCGAAGAAATCGAATAAATTGACATTCAGGCAGATTTTCGCTATATTTACAAACTAAAACAGATCGATGGAAAAACTAATCATGGGGATAGACCCCGGTACAAACTTCATGGGATATGCAATTCTTAAAACAACTGGGAAGAATTGTAAACCGGAACTTGTCGTGTCGGGAGTCGTTGACATGAAAAAAATGACCGATCCGTATCTCAAACTGCAAAGAGTATTTCAACGCACGCTGCAAGTCATTGACTCTTACCACCCGGACGAACTGGCCATCGAATCGCAATTCTACGGTAAAAACATCCAGTCCATGCTGAAACTCGGACGGGCACAAGGGGTTGCCATTGCTGCCGCTCTACAACGGAATATCCCCATTTTCGAATATGCCCCGAAAAAAATCAAAATGAGCATCACGGGCACAGGAGAAGCTTCCAAAGAACAGATTGCCCTTCTGCTAGGTAAATTCATGACAATACCGACCACTATTTCCACCTTGGACGAAACGGATGCCATCGCCATCGCCTATTGCCACCACCTACAAGGCAACCTGCCTACCACGGGAAACCCCAAATGCAAGGATTGGGGTGACTTCATCAAACAAAATCCGGATAAGGTTTTGTAAAACAATAAATTGTTTTACAAAGTTACAAGTTATGACAAACTTGTAACCAATTAACTTGTAACCTGTAACAAATCGGGCCATAGCTCCCGCTACGGCCCGATTCAACATGCAAAGTCAAACAATTTTAATCAACAATATTCAAATAAATACTTTCTTGAGCGTAAGGATAAAATTCTTTATCAGTACTTGCCATTCCTTTCAATTGCGGGTCAAGTTGTATCGCTTTTTGTAAAGCGCTAGCCATCGTCTGTACATCTTTCACTCTTGCCGCAGCCACGGCCATCATATAATATTCATACCCTTCCGTCAAATTCAACTTCTTCAATGTTTCCAGGGCAGCCCGATTATCATTAGCCATCAACTGAGCATAAGCCAAGTTCACGTTCGGCATCGTTTTCAAGTAAGGAATAGCCTTATTGTACTCTTTATTCTTCAATAACAATATCCCCAAGTTGTACTTCGCCTCCTTCTTTATAGAAGCTTTCGTGTACATATCTTTAGCTTGAGTATTATTCCCTTCATTTTGATAAACAATTCCAAGATTGTTCATCACTTCCGGCTTTTGATTAATTACAGCTG
>ENA-OROZ01002444-OROZ01002444.1-human-gut-metagenome-genome-assembly--contig:-NODE-2444-length-13981-cov-2.743071_pt1 | contig 13981 bp, 13 predicted proteins | sample MGYA00242138_ERZ509066 | MGnify/ENA primary metagenome ERZ509066 (study PRJEB26280, sample SAMEA2338691) | human gut metagenome | biome: human gut; feature: human-associated habitat; material: faeces... | reverse complement strand
CAGCCAATGGCAGCGTCCTCGCCGGTGTAGTGGGAATAATCCTCGATGCCTTCCCAGATGTGCTTGGCATAGATGCATGCCGTGTTCATGCAGGAGGTGTTGAGGTAATAATACACGTCCGGCTGGGAGAAGGTCAGGCGCGCCGCGTTTTCGCCGGTGATCTCCACGCTGACCAGATTGGACAGACCGCCGACCTTCTTCACGTCGCGCTGGAACTCGAAGGTGAAGATGATATCCTCGTCGGTCACGGGCTGACCATCATGCCAGATCGCGCCCTTATGCCAGGTGAAATCCAGCACCTTACCGTCTTCCGAAATCTCGTAGCTGGTGAAAAAATAGGGCTGCAAATCGCCGTTCGCGTCGCGATAGACGTAGTTGCCCTGCGTCAGACCGTTGTAATTCATGCGACCGAATGCGTCGCTTTGGGTGGTCATGTTGAAGGTATTGTTGGCTGCCGTCGTGCCGACGATGAGGTTTTCGACGTGCTTTTTGCCCTCGGCCATGGCGCAGGAGAGCGAGAACACAAACACCAGCATAAGCAGCAGGGAGACAAGTTTCTTCATTCGGATTATTCCTCCTTTTATTTGGTGCGCAAGACGACAAAAAGCACTGCATCGACAATCTTTTTCGGTCGGCACAGTGCTTTGAGCGCGCCAAACAAACCCGACGCCGTCAGGAGAAACGGGATATTTGGGTACAGAAAAAACAGCTCTTCCGAGACCGGGAAGACCCTTGATTGTCGCAAAAAGTATGTATTCTGACTCAGGCTTCATAGCAGACGCTCTCGCCTTCCCAGAGCTTACACCCCAGTGACTGACCCAAAGGGTCGTGAGAGCCGCTCAGCCAATACAGCAGCGGTCCTGTGCGGGATTCTCACCCGGCTTCCCATGCGCAAAGGCATGATGCTTTTCGCTACGCTATGCAGTTTGAGGCTTACGCCATAAGGAATTATAGGGGGATTTGAGGCGGTTGTCAAGGCGATATGCTCGATGAATATATACAAAAAATTTTTTGAACAGAAGAATAAGAGCGCAAAACACCGAAAATATTCCTTGACAAAAACAGTTGCTGTAGCAGGCGATAATATTGATCTTCGGCAAAACAAATTGAGATCTTTACACATAAGTAAAAGTACAAAATATAAATATAAGAGATCTGCGCTATACCTCAAACGAGTGAATAAGAAGTCTCGTATTAGGAACATTTGCACGATATTTGCGTATCGAAGGTTTAGATCGGCGCGTTCTTTTGCGATGAGTGAGACTGTTCATTTAGGGGCTTGTGTAGTTATAAGTTACATAATCAATTTGTTTCTGGAGGTAGTTTGGCCTACCTCCGAGAGTGCTGGGCTTGAAGTGACCGGATTAAAGTGCATTTTGGCGATTATTGTCGGAGTAGGAATTGCTTTTGCTTTAGTAAAACTGAGAGGATGGAGAAAGGCACGGCAGCTATATGCAGATAAACTGAAGAGTAGTTTGTCAGATACAGTTTTTGAGGCTTCTGAACTTGCTGGTGATGTATATGTTACGGTTTATGGAGAAAAAAGCGAGTGTCGGGCAGATTAGTGTTGTATGGTGATGAGAAAGATCCATGGATTGCGTTAGATTATTATCAAGTATTTGAAGAGGGGAGAGGACGGATTGATATCTGGCATAACTATACGACATATACCAGATACATAATTCCATTTGCCGAAATTAAGGCAATATTAATCCAATATAAAGCGGATGACCATACATATACGACTGAAAGATTTCGTGAATTGCAGAGAAAAAAAGTAGATAATCCTATGAAAAAAAGATTGTAAACATCATCTAAGATTATTCCAAATTCTATGTAAACTCTAAAAGCTAGTGTAAAAATGAAAGTGAGTAGAAGGACGGCAGGCAGGTTTTCCTGTTTGCCGTCTTGACTGCCACGAAACAGCTTTGCGAAATTTGTTCTGTAAATGTAGGCCTTTCGTGATTCGACCAAGATTAGGTAAAACTGTTAGGAAAAACTAAGGTGCGGTGTTTTCTTCAATAGGCTATTGTTTATGGACAAAATAACCAGACTTACATGAAATTGAGATAACGGTAAAATAATCCTTGACAAAATTCTTTCCAGGTATGGGCACAGTCATCACGCAGTCGATTCGAGTCATGGACTTTCCAGTTGTGCAGGCAGCAGTATTGCTTATTGCGGCGCTGGTTATTGTCTGCAATATTGCCAGCGATATCCTGATGGCCATCCTCGATCCCCGTGTGCGCGAAGAACTGAAGTGAGCGAGGGATGTTTATGGCAAAGAGAATTTCTGACAGAAAAACAGATTCAAGTATCAGACGTTTCATGCTGAGCAAGGTCAATCGTCGGTTGATATATGTACTTCTACTGCTCGTTGCTGTAATCCTTGTAGGAGTATTCGCAGATAGGATAGCACCATATCCTTACATGAAGGCAAACTTTCAGGCTAAAATGAAAGCGCCAAGTCTTGAGCATCTGTTCGGTACGGATGCTTTTGGAAGAGACTTGTTTAGCCGCGTCATTTATGGATTGCGTATTGCCTTGCGCGTTGCTCTAATCTCTATGGTAATTCAGCTGTCATTGGGCATTGTCGTAGGACTGGTGGCCGGATACTTTGGCGGTATTATCGACAGAATTCTTTCTTTCATCATTGATGTCTTTTATAGTATTCCCTCTATGATTCTAGCTTTTGCATTTGTGACGGTTTTGGGCAGTTCGCTGGACAATGCGATTATTGCAGTTGCGTTGACTGCTTGGCCGAATTATGCTCGCATGGTTCGAACAAAAACCATTGAGTTGAAGGGCGCTGCATATATCAAGATTGCTGTCACCTATGGTGAAAGTTGCTTCTCGATTATGTTTCGCTACATTTTGCCTAACTTGATTCCTTCGATTGTGGTGCTGACCTCTACTCGGTTGCCTAACGCCATTATTTCTACGACGGCGCTGAGTTTTCTAGGGCTGGGCGCACAATCCCCGTCGCCAGATTGGGGACTGGCTCTGTCTGAAGCAACACGCTATGTGACGCAAGCGCCATGGCTGAGTATTTTTCCGGGACTGGCACTGGTGTTGTTGACATATTTATTTTCTATCGTCGGTGAGGCGATGCGCGATGCAGCAGATCCAAATCTGCATGAACTGTAAAGGGGATGGTGGCATATGGCAAAACTCCTTGAGATCAAAGATATGTCTGTGCGCTATCGCGTCTCGGGTGGAATGCTTTCCGCGGTCAACAATGTCAATCTGACAATTAACACAGCAGAGACATTCTGCCTTATTGGTGAATCGGGTTGCGGAAAATCGACTTTGGCATTTGCTCTTATGCGACTTCTGATGAATGGTAGCGAGAAAATTAGCGGAAGTGCCGTGCTGGATGGAATTGATCTGCTTAAGATCAGCGAAAAAGAAATGGAGGGTATTCGTGGAAAGAAGATCGGTATGATCTTTCAAAATCCTCTCGATTCCCTCAATCCTGTTTATCGATCAGGAACACAAGTTGTTGAAGCGCTCATGCTGGACGGTATCAGCAAAAGCGAAGCCACAGAGCGAACAATTGAGTTGTATAAAGATTTAAAGATTCCGGATGCGGAGAGCCGCATCCGCAGCTTTCCGCACGAACTCTCTGGTGGAATGCGACAACGTGCTATGATAGCAATGATGCTTGCCCGTCATCCGAAGCTGTTAATCGCAGATGAGCCGACTACTGCGCTTGACGTTACCATAGAGAAGCAGATTTTGGAAATTTTCAAACGCTTGAAACAGGAAAAACAAATGTCCTTCCTGATCATTACCCACAACTTTGGAATTGTTGCGGAAATTGCGGATCGCGTTGGTGTACTTTATGCTGGAGAACTAGTGGAAATTGCGGATGTATTTACACTGTTCAGAAATCCCAAACATCCTTATACGCAGGCACTTATGCGCACGCTACCGCGTATTTCCAAGAGCGAAGGGAAACTTGAAACGATTGGTGGTATCGTGCCGCGATTTATTGGCGAGTACAAAGGATGTCGCTTTGCGAATCGTTGCAAATACTGCATCGACTGCTGTGAGAACGAAGAAACACAGTATACGGAAATTGAACCCGGACATTTTGTTAAGTGTCATAAGGTGGTGGATGCAAATGGCTGAAGCGATGATTGAGGTCAACAAACTTTCGAAGCTATATCTGTCTGGCGCCCTTTTCAAAAAAAGCAAGCCTGCTGTCAGAGCCTTGGATGATGTGTCCATCCGGTTGGAAAAGGGGAAAATACTTGGGATTGTTGGCGAGAGCGGCAGTGGTAAGACGACGCTTGCCAATGTGATTCTAAAGCTCACTAATGCTACATCAGGCAATGTCAGGATTAACGGGATCGACATTGCGCATGCCGACAGGCGCGAAATGAAGCAGCTGCGTAGGAGCATTGCTGTGGTTTTTCAGGATCCCATGGCAAATCTTAATCCAAGATTTACGGTTGCAAAATCCATCATGCGGCCAATGATTGTTCAGAATGTTCCTCGGCAGGAAGCGCTCAGGCGCGCCGAAGAGGTAATGGATATGGTGAAAATGGACAGAATGTATCTCGACAGCTATCCGAAAAACCTGTCCGGTGGTCAGCTTCAGCGAATAGCAATTGCGCGGGCGCTGGTTTTACATCCCAAGATCATGATTTTGGACGAACCGACTTCAGCACTGGATATTTCCATTCAAGCTCAGGTGCTGAATATGTTGCTCAATATTCAACGACAGCTTGATTTGACTTATGTGATTATCAGCCACGACTTGAATGTAGTTCGATATATCAGCGATTATATTGCGGTTATGTATCTTGGCAAGCTGATGGAATACGGCTCCGCTGAAGATGTTTTCTTCCAGCCTAAGCATCCCTATACGAAGGGGCTGATGGCTGCTACGCCTATCACAGATCCGGCGTTAAGAAGTGATAGGCCGCTGTTGTTTTCAGGAGAGCCCAGCAGTGTAATGAACATCGAGGAAGGGTGTCGTTTGGCACCCCGGTGCCCATATGCAGAAGAGTGCTGCCGTAAAAAAACACCCGATCTTTATAATCTTGGCGGTGAGCATTATGTTGCTTGTTATCGAGAAAGCTTTCTTGCAAAATGATCGGTATCTCTGTAAAATCTCCTACGTATGCGTTGCTTTTAGAAAAGGCTATATCCTTTAGAACAAGATAAACCTTTGAGAAAGCATAAATAAAAACGCAGTAAAAAAGAAAAGGAAGGATGAACAACATGAAGAAACGCACAGCGCACCCCTCGATTCTCTTTTTCCTACTGATTCTCTTCCTGCTTAGCGGTACAATTTCCACTGCCTTTGCGGAAGCGTATCGTAACGAAATTGTCATCGCCAACAGAGAGATGATCAGCTCCTGCTCTTACCTTAATCAGAGCGGCGGATTGCCTTATTGTCTGACCAATGATACGCTTCTCTATGTGGATGAGAATGGAGAATATCAGCCTAATATCTGTAATTCCTTTGATTTTAATGCGGATGGCACTTTGCTAACCATTCATCTTCCTGAGGATCTGCGGTTCTACGATGGCACAAACGTCACAGCAAACGACTGGAAGCGTTCCTTTGAATTTGGACTGGAAAACAGCTCTATGGCTGGTTCTTGGGCAGGAATTACATCTGTTGAAGCAGATGGTTATGACATTTTGATTCATATGGATAATGGTTATTCCGCTTCCATTCCGTTCCAGCTATCCAGCGTCATGATGCCTATTGTCTGCGCAGAGGATATCGATTCGCTCCCCGTTGACGATCTATACTGGAATGCCCGCATATATGGCTCTTATTATGTGGAAGAATTGGTTCAGGGGGATCATGTTACGCTCAAGGCCAATCCATATTATAAAACTAATAACCCCAATATCAAAAACCAAGGCAAGCCCCATGTGGATAGAGTTGTGGTTCGTTTTATGAAAGACAACTTTGCCATTGTACAAGGGCTGATTGCCGGACAGATTGATATTGCTAGCAGCTACCTGACTGTGGATAATTTGCCTGAGTTGCAGGCTGTCGATCAACTAGTCGTTACTGCTGAGAAGAATGCCGGTATCTATTCGTTTATTATCAATCCCGATTTTGAATTATTTGCTGACGAGAATGTCCGTAGAGCATTAACTCTGCTGATTGACCGAGATATGATCTATGAACAATCCAACGGAACTTTGTTTCCTGCCTATAATCTGGTTTCCGACTTCGCTATTGGCTATAGTGAGGAGTTTACGAATTGGTTCCAAGAGAATTACACCAGTATGAACGGCAGGGAGGAGGCCATTGCACTACTCGCTGAAGCAGGTTGGACGGATACGGATGGAGATGGCCTGCTTGATAAAGATGGTCAGGTGTTTGAGTTCACACTTTCTGAGTTCAATCATGACAGTATGTTTCTCAATCTGTTGCAGATTCAGCTTATGGATGCTGGTATTCTGATGAATATCGATCCCCTGACAAACAGCACTGAGTTTAGACGTTTGCTGGGCAAAGAAGGATGGGAGGTTGGCTTAGCTAGCAATTCTTTTGCGGAGATTTCTTCTATATTAGTTGGACATTTGGAACAGGTAAAGATGGCAGGTCTTTTCTCTGACGAGGAATATGCGAAACTTGACGAGCTATTTGTCAAGGCGCAGTCTTGCTTAGATAATGGAAAGGCGGAAGGCTATTATAACGAAGTTCTCAGAGAAATTGTTGGAACTGGGTGCTATATTCCAATCAGCACACCGGCGGTGATCATTGTTTATGATAAGGATGTCTATGATGGCGTATACTATCGCCGCGATGCGACGAAAATATGGTTGAATGACTGTGAGTAATCGACTCGTAGAAGGAAAAGCGTGTTAAAATTTCTGGGTAAACGCAAAGGTCGGCCAAAAAACCAAAGTGATATGAGGCGGTGAGCAGGGCAACTTGTTCACCGCCTTGACAATATCATCAAGATTTATGTGCAAATTTGTTTGCAATCCCGTAATAGTTCAATAATCCTGTACCCTGACAGCTTCCTCTAAGATAAGGTACAATAAATTGCGCAAAAAGAAAGAGACATAGTTTACAAACTCTGGTAGAATGAAAGTTGCTACGACCGGGTTTCTTTTTTTGTGTCTACTTCTGTTATAGCAGTCCAGAACTTGGAGGGAGGCATCCATTTGTTTTAGCTTGGATTCTGCTGTTATTATAATAGTCAATATACTCGGCAATCACCTTGGAGAAGGCTTGAAAGGAGGGATAATCCTTTTCAAATCCATAGAACATTTCATTTTTCAGTCTGCCGAAGAAGGTTTCCATCATGCAATTGTCATAGCAATTACCCTTTCGGGACATGGATTGAATGATTCCGTGCTTCTGAAGTTCACCACGGTAGAATGCGTGCTGGTACTGCCAGCCCTGATCCGAGTGCATGACCAGACCTTGTACAGAAGGAAAGCGTTCAAATGCTTTGTTCAGCATATCTCTTATCTGCTCCATGTTGGGACTGGTCGAGAGATTGTAAGAAATGATCTCATTTGTATTCATATCCAGAATCGGTGAAATGTAGCATTTGCCCCAAGGAAGATTGAACTGCGATACATCTGTTGTTCACTTTTGCAGCGGCTTTTCGGTACTGAAATCCCGATTGATGATATTGTCCGCAACTTTACCAACGTCGCCTTTGTAAGAATGGTACTTCTCTTTTGGACGTTTGCCAAACAATGCAAGCCGGTTCATAATTCGTTGAACACGCTTGTGATTTACCTGAAACCCACGGTTCAGAAGTTCATGGTGTACCCGTCTCACGCCGTATCTTTTTCTGTTCTCGTTGAAAATAGTGGAAATTTCAGACGATAACTCGGTATTTCTCTCTTTGACTTTATCCGTTCTGCAAAGTTCGTAATAATACGTTGATCTGGACAAACCAATTACACCCAGCAGATCATTCAGTTTATGTCCTTCTTTGTGGAGCTCTTGGACGATCGCAGCTTTTTCGCCTTGAGTTGCGCTGCGCATCTCTCTTCTCTCAAGGCAATCTCTTTTTTTACGACGGCAATCTCCGCTCTCAAACGTTCGTTTTCAGCTCTGAGCCGAATCATCTCTTCCCGTTCAGAAGGGGTCAGTTCTGCCGGTTCTATTTTCTTCCTCATGTCAGGCTCCTTGGGCGGCCGTCCTTGTCGTTGTGCGACCAATCCCTGATACCCTTTCATTTTATAGCATCTGACCCAACTGTACAAGAGTCCCTTGTCGATTCCCGCTGCTATTGCTGTTGTTCTGTTGGATTCTCCTGCCAACACCTTAGCCACTAGCTCGTATTTTTCTTCTGCCGTCCACACTTTGTTTTGATTTTTGTGCCTTAGTGCTTCTACACCGCATGATTCTTCTGTTCTTGCCCAGATTTGAATCATACGGATTATTGAGCGGTTACAATACTTTGTGCTTTTTACAAATAAAAACGCCCTCCCACTACACTTATTTTAAAGTGCAGAGGAGGGCATTACACGATCCATCTATCTTATACCAATACGTTCTGTTTCATTCTATGCGGTTGGATAGGGCTTGAAAATACATGTTCTTCTTTTTTCAATTTGTCTCACAAGGGCAAGCCCCCCTATACCGCTTAATTCAGTATATAACACTCTTTTCGATTGACCATCATTCGCTGAACGGTAATCCCTTCCGGTTCCAACTCCCGCTTCAAATCCGTTAACAGTCTTCTGATTTGATAAGATTGAAGCTTCGCAAGTTCCGGATCAGAATTCCGAATATCTTCAATGCTTACTTCTCTGGAATACGACAGCGCAGCTTGAATTCGGTTCTTCCAATCCGCTTCCTGCTTTTGGCGTCGGCTTTCCTCCGGCGACAGCGGTTTTTCCGGCATCGGGATCTCCCTTTCCGCCTTGCTCTCCGCTTCTTCCTTATTCTTTTTCAAACGTTCAGCTATTTTTCCAAGTTCCGCTTGATAATCGGCTTCGGCCTGCTCAATAGCCGCCTGTGTCTGCGGAATGGTTCTGGCCGTTTCTTCGATAATCGCTTTTTGATCCTTCTTCTCGCCAAATGCAAAGAATCCAAGCGTTCCCAATTTCTTTTCCGCTTCTTCCTTGCAGCGTTTTTCATCTTCCAAATGTTGTTTTTTCTGCGTAACGGATTGACGATAGGCTTGTTCTGCCCGTGCAAGCTGCTTCCTGTTCTCTGCTTCCGCTTCCTCTAGTAGCTTTTCCTTTCGAGCCTTGCGCTTGGCCGTTACTTCGTCGCATTCCTTTTTCCATGTATGATACGTTTTTTGGTATTTTTCCTCTTCCGTTTCTGCCTGTTTCGTCTTTTCTTTTTCCTTAACAGACTTTGCTTCCGAGGCCTTTTGCTTCTTTTGAAGCTCATTTTTTCCTTGACTCGGTTGGTTCAGCATTTTCTTCCACTTGTCAGGCAGTTTCCTGATATCTTGCGGAATATCAAAACGGATTTCCCATTTATCGTAATCGCTGATATTGATATCCAACTCCAACGTCAATTCTTCCTGTTCTTCCTGAAGCTTAGAGATCATACGGCGGATAAAATCTTTTCCCGCGCCGCGTTTAACAAGTTTTTCGCCGTCCTCGCTCAGTTTACGAACCAGTGCGCTGAATCTGCGCCCACTCTCATTATTTTTCAGCGTAAATTCTCGACGCAGGGCATTCACGTTTTCATACGTCGTACTTCTGTTTCTCGCATAAATCTGATCCAATTCCCGCCTGCGCTGCTCACTGATTCGATTCTTTTCCTTTTCGTAGTCTTCAAAAAGCTTGTCCTCTGCGAGTTTTAGGTTTTCAGCAGGCTGTTCTCGGTCTTTTGTACGCGTCTTCATATTGTCCATGAAACCATTTTCGGACTGAGTGCATCTACCTAAGTCTTTTATTGCGAGTTCATAACCTTGTGCAGCAGATTTCCGAAAGAGTTCAATCGCTTTTTCATTGTCTTTTTTGAGATAATCGCCTCTGGCATAGTAGCAACCAAGACTATGCTGACAGGCAGCGTTGCCAAGTTCCGCGCCCTTTTTGTAATACTCAATCGCAACATCAATATTTTTATCCACGCCGCGTCCGTGTTCATATGCCAGAGCCAACACCCACATTGCGTCTGCGTTTCCTTGAGCAGCGGCAAGCTTTGCCCATTTCACGCTCTCAGTATAATCATCACCGACCCCAGCCTGTTCAAGCGATCCACCTAATTCCATAAGTCCTTCTGCCAAGTCTGCCTGCGCCTGAGCATCTCCATCTGCGGCCTTTTTAACGGCACATGCAAGCTTCCTATATTTCCCAATCAATCTCGGTGCATCATCATCTCCGGCTTCGGCTGCTTTCTCCATCCATTCAGCAGCCTTCTCAAAATCACGCTTTATTCCATGACCTTTGGCGTAATGCAAGCCAAGGTTGAACATCGCAGTTGCGTTGCCGGTCTCCGCAAGTTTTGTGAACCAGTATACACACTTCGCCGGGTCGGGTTCAACTTCTTGATTTTCGTCACCATTCAGATAAAGCATGGCAAGTTCTTCCATTGCCGTCATGTTGCCTTCTTCGGCAGCAGCAATCTTTTCTTCCAAGCTAAGATTTTCAAGTTCTGAACGCTCCCAGAAATCGTCCATATACGGACGACCCATCGTTATTCCTCCAAACAAGGTTTGCACAGTAAGACTCGGGCGTTCTCTGCCAGAAACAACCTTCCAACTCAATTCGTCGTTATTCTTCACCAGAAGAATTCCTGCTTCATCCGGATTCAGATTCGCATAAAGCGGCTCCAATTTTTTCTTCTGGATAAAGCAACTAAGCTTTTGACATGCAGCATAAAATACGCCCATGTTTTCACCAATTTCTTGAACCGCTTTGACTGACGCCTGACCGCTTGATCGATCGAGAATCAAACTGCCCTTCTCCATAGCCATCTTTTCATCTTTGTTATATAGTTCCGTCTGCGCAAATGCTTTGAGGGTTTGCGTCTTTTTGTCAGAACAGAAACTGAGCCAGAAAGGAAGTTCAATGAGATCAAGCGTCAAATCAATGTCCTTTGAAGGCTTATCAAAGTCCATTTGAAGCAGGCAATTTAAAGCATCTATGCTCGCAAAAAAGTTAGGCTTTGACATATGTACAACTCCCCCTATAATCTACAAGACTGATCCACAACTTTTGTCTCACCAAAACACAACTTGTGCGCCACGTTATAAAGTTTCTCTACTATCCGATGCTCGTCACATCCCCGGTACGACCACATTTTCGTCTTCTCCCGTATATTTTACCAAACATCCGTCTTTAATTTTAAAGTCCATTGTATTTTCTCCCTTCGACTGTATATCTTTTATTATAGGTTATCCAGTCTAAAAGTTCAAGAAAAATTTAGCAAATATTACCAATACTTTGTGCTTGTTACAAATGAAAACGCCCTCCCGATGCACCTAGTTGGAGGTGCATCAAGAGGGCAAAGTAAAGCTTCTGACGCAGTTGTCAGAATGATCTCGCAATACACTGAAATATTTAAAAATCGCACGGCGCTGCCGCACACCGTTCATACATTACAGCAACGTCGCTTTCAGGCTCAAGCTGTTCATAAATTTTCTTTTCCGCTCTGATCCACTCCTCTCCTTCGCCATAACCGGGTGCCCAATCTTCTCCGCTTTCCTTCGCTTCCTGTTCAAGGTTCATATACGACTCTTCATCAATGATGACGTAGAATTCCTTTACTTCTTTGTCTACCAAATGAATATAGGTAGGCATGCTTCCATCTGGTTCAAGTGGAAAATTCAGCACCCTGACATCCATTTTCTCCGAAGAAAAGTCGCCCACCTCTAAAGGATAATCTCTCGCCTGGCAAAAGGAGAATTCACACAAAAGATTGCCATCAGCGTTTTCAAAATCCAGTGCCGCGTCATCCTCGCCTTTCAATTCATATCCTTCTTCATAACCCTCTGCTTCTAATTCTTCGCAAAGCGCTCGGCAATCCTCTACCTTTCCTTTTGCAATAAGGCATACCTGATGAAAGCTAGACATGATCCAATTCCTCCTATTTTCTTTTATTGATTTCATTGTACTACCCCCCTCATTTTTTCAAGCACAATTTCACAAATGTTGCCAACGATTTGTGTTCCTCTTCATCAAAAATCCCACCCTCGGCATTTTCTTTCCTTGTGCCGCAGGTGGGGGAAGTATTGGTAAAATAACGATTTTTTATTCTAGCCTGAGCTGTGCAAAAACGGCTTCAAGCTCCTCGTCGCTGGTCGGCATGGCTTCGAGCACATGGCTGTCAATCGCGTCGAGCATGCGCTGTTCTTTTTCCTTAAGCCGCTCATAGACGTTCGCATCCATCGAAAACGCGCCGTTTTTCGTTTCATATATATGGCTTCCTCACGCCGTCCGCCGCATATGCGGAAAGCCTAAAATAATGGTTTTTCCAACGGAAGCGGACGGAATTTGCAGAATTATTAGCAATCTTCCTCCAAAATCCATCTTCTAATCAAAAGAACACGCTGAGAAGTGCTTATTTCAAGCCACTTTTCAGCGTCTTCATCATAAGGTTTTCGTTAGTAGATCGTTCACTTAGTAAGCATCAGTCAAAGGTAAAGCCTCCGCCTTTGGTCATGATAATGGGGGTGTATTCAACATGGAGAACGTTTCCCTCATTAAAAAAACGCGCCGCCCATCCCGTGTAAGCGGGGACAGGCGGCGCATCTATGCTTTCGGGAGCGCGTCAGGCGGGATTAATCGTCGTCGTCGTCATCGTCGTCATCGTCGTCATCGTCGTCATCGTGATCGTCATCGCGGTCATCATCGTGATTATCGTCGTGATCGTCGTCGCGATCAGGCTGGCGGTTGTCGTTTGAGGGGGCGGGCTCGCTGCGCTCCACGTCATATTCGAGGACGCTTCCGGTGGCCGCGTCGATCTCGTATTCGTACTCGGTGCTGCCCTTGATGAATTCGATTTCGTATTTGCGCAGGCCGTCGTCCTTCTCGAGCTTGGCCTTGGTGAAGGACACCTCGGCGGCGGAGAGCCCCGCGTGCTTCAGCGCGATGCTCTTGGCCTGATCCACGCCGATATAGCTGGAGGCGGCGGGCTGAGCGGTGGCGCGCGTCTCAATGCTTCTTTCGCGGATGGCGCCGGTGACCGCGTCGATTTCGTACTCATACTCGGCGGCAGCGGTGACAAATTCGATTTCGTACACCAGCATGCCGTCCTCGCGGTCGAGCTTGGTCTTGGTGAACGTCACGTCGGCGGCGGAGAGAGAAGCGTCGCTCAGCGCGATGGAGCGCGCCTTTTCGCGGGAGATTCCCTGAGCGCTGGCCACGGTTTCGGGGCTCGCGGGCTGCTGGCCGGGGCGCACGGTCTCGTTTTCGGCGAAGTATTCTATGCTCGTGCCGCACACAGTGCCGGAAACCGCGTCCACGTCATAATCGTATTCGGCCGTCGCGGTGTAAAACTCGATTTCGTAGAGCCGCAGCATATCGTCGGTGTCCAGGCTGATTTCCAGCAGCGTGATGTCCGCTTCAGTCAGCCCCGCGTCGGCGAGCGCCTTGTCCAGCGCCTGCTGCTCGCCGATCACGATGGCGGCCGCGTCCTGATAGGCGGCCATTTCCAGCGTCTTCTGGCTCCCAGGCCCTCTTGATGATCGCGCCGTCGGTCGTGCTGATCCAGTATTCGTATTCAAAGCCGTCGCACCGGAATTCGACGTCATAGGCCGTCTGGCCGTGCTCGGTTTCAATCTCGGTGGGGAAGAGCAGCGCGCGCTCGCGGGTCGCGCCGGCGGCTTCCAAAGCCAGATTTTCAGCGGCGGTCTGGTCGAAGGCGCTCTGCGCGAAGGCCGTTCCGTTCAGCAGGAGCGTCAGTATGAACGTCAGAGTCAGCAGGGCTTTCAGCGTGGATTTGAGTGTCGTTTTCATTGAAGTCGCCTCCTTGTTTGGTATGGCCTTATGATACAGGACGCAGATGAGATGAAAATGAGAAGCGCTCATTTTTTATAAAATTTTTGCCGTGCGCCGATTCCTCCGAATG
>ENA-OROZ01002442-OROZ01002442.1-human-gut-metagenome-genome-assembly--contig:-NODE-2442-length-13987-cov-5.312805_pt1 | contig 13987 bp, 14 predicted proteins | sample MGYA00242138_ERZ509066 | MGnify/ENA primary metagenome ERZ509066 (study PRJEB26280, sample SAMEA2338691) | human gut metagenome | biome: human gut; feature: human-associated habitat; material: faeces... | reverse complement strand
GCCAATAGTATTTTATTATTGGTTTTATTAGCGTAGCTAATTAATCTATGTAGTAAGTTTTGTTTTTCTTATAAAATAAACTCATTGGATCTTCATATGTTACTTTCGGGATTATGTTCGTACTCTTAGCCATTCCCCCAATTTTCTGTTGATATATTCTTGCTATTTCTCTTTCAATAAAGCTCTTTCTGCATTGAAACGACGGTGGAATATTCACCTCCTTGGTTCCATCTTTATTCGTTTTAATGCAGCGTGAGCATTGAAAGGCATCGCATACTTCACATAGCGGCATATGATCAATTTTCAAAAGCTGACTGTTCTCTAATTTTTTTATTCCTTCTTTCACCCCTCCCATCGTATTGCTATCGGCATTTAAATCATCTGCAGAACAAGGATAAAAATTTCCATTGGCTGCATATACAAAAGATTGATCGCCAGCAGAACAACCTTCATGCCGGTTTAAATAGCACAAATCAGTTATTAAGTTTATTTCCTTCACTGTTTTTCCCTTTTTGTTATAATCTATAAGACAATTCATCACCTTTATTAACTGTTTTCTGTATTCATTCTCATCAAAAAGCGAGTCAATTCCTATTATATTGATGTTAATTCTATCGACTTTTTTTAATATTTCAATTGCATATTCTGCTAATTTTTTCAAATCATCTGCGCGTACATTAAGCATACTATTAGATACATGTCCAGTATCCATTTTGTACGTTTGATGGTCATATACTAGGATATAATTATTTAAGCTTTTTGCTTCTTCAAAAAATTTTGCCGGAATAATATGCGTAATTAAATACTTGTCATACGTCTTTTTGTTTTCAAATGAGAATGAATCATTGGAATGTACAAAAATTGGTTCTAAGAAATTTTCATATGCATACTCCAACCCGTTTATAATATCTTGTTCTTTCATTTTTTTTGAAGTATTTATCGTCTTTTCACATGAACAATATTGAACAAAATCGTCTGATAGTAAAAAATACATTCTTTTTCGTTTATTAGTACCTGAATCTCTTTTTATACCGTATTGATTGAACAATTTTGCAAAATAATAGTCATTTGCACGTACTTGTGCCTTATGCATTTTACATATATATTTCGCACGATAAAAATTTGTTCCACTTATAGACTCATCATAATTGAATCCTTGGCAAAAGCGACAACCATTTGCCACTGGACACTCTAAGCATTCCTTATCGCTTTGATATTTTATCATCGCCGCCATGAAAGGACGAACATACTCCATATTTATTCCTTCATCAATATTTCCAATACTCCACTCCTTTTGTTTATTTAAAGAATAAGACATATATCTTATACATGGATAAATTTTTCCATTTGTTCCAAGTGCCATCATTTTTCCTGCGCCGCAGCTTGTATGAGACAATTGTTCTTCATCTATATATCCGCCGATTTTTTCATCAAAAAGTGTACACGAATATCTATCAAACAGATGTTTATCTAAAATGTAGTCTGCCAAACTTTTCAGCTGACTTTCAAACACTTTGTCATCATTTTCTTTCCAAACATCTTCAAACACTACGTTAGCCGCAACATCTTCTATCCCTCTGTTCCATAAATCTAATATACTATCTTTGAGTAGAGGAAGATCATCACTCGCAAACGTTACTTTTGTCGTACCTTTAAACTGTGATTTCCACAAATCAATATTTTTTGATATTGCATCATAAGATCCTGTTCCATCTGGGAAGACTCTTTGTAAATCATGTTTTTCTTTCGTTCCATCTAAAGTAATGCTGACAGAGAGCTTTCCATAATTTTTCTTTATATATTTTTGTACACATTCATTTGAATAATTTACTCCGTTTGTACAAATACTAAATCTATAGTTCCAAAACCATTCGTGGTTTAATTCAAATGCTTTTTTCTTAAAATAATCACTTATCTTATCAATTAACTCTACTTCAATAAAGGGTTCACCACCTATAAATTCAATAATCACAGCATCTGTACGCTGTATATCAGCTGTTAGTATGTAATCAATAAATTTTTTCGCATCTTGTAATTCCATTTTTTTGTTAGATGCTTTGTGTGTTATGTAACAATATTTGCATCTTAAGTTACAATCCTCTGTCACAACAAACGTGATTGTCTGAGCTTTTCCCTCTTTCCACGATGGTATTGTCTTTCCAACTGTGTACTTTTTTTCCATTTGTCTCATTCCTTTCATTTTTGGCTTTATGTTCCGTATATATTTTCTACTATCAGCTTGCTTTTCTAAATTTAACTTTGCTTTTCTTAACCACTGAGATTCTGCTTTTGTCTGCATCTATATGCCTATTTTTCATTTTGAATTTTAGCACTTTTTCCTTCACGCAGTATTTTTCAAACGCGAAATTGGCTTTTTTCGACGCGAAATCCCTATTTTTTTCATAATTTCATGTTTTCATCAGATTAAATTATAAAAAAAGAAATAAGCCGCCTTTATTTTTCAAGTAAAAAGCAGCTTATGGGGTGCAGAGCCAACGGCTCTCTTTTAGAACCTTAAAAATTACTTTTCATCTTTTTTCAGTTCTTCCGGCACGGGCGCTTCATACGCACCGCGGCAGCTCGGCATCCCAGCACCAGCCTTGCCATACTCATAGATCGCATCAATCGCCTTCTGGAGAAGTTCTTTCATAGATTATCCCTCCTTTTCATTTGAACCTCTGGTAATCGTGATTATATCAGTTCTTTTCGTTTCAAGCATGCACTAACGCGAAATCTGCTATTTTTTTCTCGAAATCCCCTTTTTTTAGCCATTATCCCTATTGTTTTACCTTTTATTCCCGATGTAAACACCTCAAAAATAAGGTAACATGATAGGGTGAGGTGGAGATTATGGCATCAAAGGAACATCCCAAAGATTACAGTATCGGAATGCGCATTGCCGAATATCGTCGAGCCCTAGGATGGAGTCAGCATCAGTTGGCTAAACGTCTTAAAACAAACTCGCATACTGTCGAAAATTGGGAACAAGCCGCTGCAATACCTTCAGTAGAAAGCATTATGCGCCTATGTGAAGTTTTTCACATCACACCCAATGCACTTCTCGGTATCGGAGAAACCAATATAATTTCACTTAACAACCTTCCCGAAGAAAAGCAAGTACTTATCCGACGGATACTACAACTTTTTGTAGATGAAAACAACAAATAGTATGCTACTCAGTCTGCTTCATGCAGACTTTTTTATTGACATTCGTCTTTCTCCTCTGTTATGATACTTAATGCAAGTCCCACGTAATATCGAATGTGGTTTTTCTTAACTGGGGAGGAAGTAACAACATGATGCAGGTTTGGCTTTGCGAAGATGACCCAATATTCCGTACATCCATCGAATCAAAAATTTCAAATTGGTCTAAATCAAATCACAATTTTGATCTTTCCATCACCACATTTCGTTCATCCGAGGATCTTCTTGAACATTGGCAGCTTGGAAATCGTGCAGATATTTTCTTCCTTGATATCCAAATTCCAAATGAACTTAGCGGCTTGGAACTTGCCAAAATGATTCGTCAATCCGACGAAGATACTCCTATTGTTTTTATAACCAATTATGCTGAATACGTCTATCAGGGTTATACTGTAAACGCTTTGCGTTATCTTAAGAAACCTGTGTTGGAATCCGATATTTTTCCTTGTCTTGATATCGCCTATAAGCACTATACGCTATGCCATCAAGAATCGTCTATAATTTCCATTCCCAACGAACAAATCGTTTTACGATACGTTGAAATTCTTTATCTCGAAGCCCGCTCTCCTAACCTGCTCATTATACGTATAGGTTCTTCTGACATATCTTTCAGATATCGAATTTCAAAAGTATATTCTCTCCTACCTCCCGAACTTTTTGCTTTTTGTCATAGAAGTTATATCGTAAATCTTTCAAAAATCCGGATTCTCAAAAGGACGCAATTGGTTTTGTGTTCAAACGAAGTCCTCCCTATTTCTGAAAAATATGTTGACGAGCTGTTTCACAAATTTAACGCATATCATCAAAGAGGGTGCTACTAATCATGCTGTGGAATCTTTTTGAAATTTCAATCAATGCTTATGAGTCTTTTTTGATGATCTATTTTTTGAAAAGCCGTTTACATATTAAGGAAGATTCACATTTAGCGGATATCCTCTGTTTGTTGTCATGTACTGTCTTTTATTCTCTCTATCTTTTTTTCAGCGTCCCAATCAACGATCTTGTTGTTTTCATTTTTCCTTTGATATACGTCTATGTAATGGCTACAGATCATTTTGGTCTTTCTCTATTTTGGATTTCAATTTTATCTATTTTGTTTGTATCTACAATAGGTGTATCAACACATATTTTTAGTACTATCTTCAGTCATCAATTACCACTCTTATCCACCCCCGGTCTATACCGTGCCATTTACGTTATAACATCGAACCTGATTTTATCCATTGTCATCTTTTCCGCTTCTAAAATTCGCAAAGATATATTTGGTCTTTCTTGGTCAGTAATGTTTGTTTTTCTCGTTATGAGCGTCAGTATTCTCATATCAGAAGAATGTCTTTACCAGCTCCAGATCAGAACTCACTTCAGCTCCTATATCTTTTCCATCGGATACCTAGGTTTGCTGATTTGTTCTATTCTCTCGATTCTCTTATTCCATTTCATGGCTGAAAGCACGAATCAAGAGAATCAATATAAAACAGAGCTTAATGCAATCAGGTTATCGCAGAAATACCAAGAGGAGTTTACTAGCATATATAATGATTTCATGATAAAAGAGCATGATTTTAAGCACCAGCTTGAAACCTTAAAAGCCTTAATCTCTGAAAATAACAACGTTGAAGCTCAGAACTATCTCAACAGCTATACATCCCAGCTTCAAAACATACGTCCTTTTATGACAGGTTGTTTAGCTGTCGATGCTCTTTTAACCTCTAAAGCCCTCACAATGAAATCCAAAAATATTGACTTCAAATTCACTCCCTACCCCTTAAACAGCCTTCCTCTTTCCACTCCTGATTTTTGTTCTGTTGTTGGAAATTTACTAGATAATGCAATCGAAGGCACCCAAAGAGTTCGATCTTCTGAATCACCTTTTATCTCTCTTGCTTTTGCAAGAACATACGATGTCTTTCATATTGTGTGTAAAAACACATGCAACCCTAAAACTATTCGGTTTGTCAATCATTCTTGGCTCTCGTCCAAAACAAATGATTCCCGTTCTGAAACTCACGGTGTCGGTATCCATAGCATTGAACGAATTATCAACAACGCTCAAGGCTACTCAAGTTTTTCTGTCGATGGCTGTACATTTATCGCCGAATTAACCATTCCATTTCTAGTTTCAAATAATTGAGGTAACAATATGTATGCTTTTTCTGATTGGGTTATCAGTTTGTTTGAAAAAAGCGGAATCACACTAAAACACAACCGTTCAACTTATGTCTATGGCCTTGACATTTTCCTATATACAATTCTTAGTACCGCCGGATTACTTCTGATTGGTTATGTTTCGCATCATTTCTACGAATCCGTATTATTGATTATTCTTTTTTACACAAACCAAACCTATGGCGGTGGATTTCATGCCAGTTCTCATACAAAATGCTTTCTAACCATGACTCTTGGGTTAGGTGTTTACCTTCTCTCCTCCCTTATTAAAGTTCCTCCTTTCGTGTCTGTCCTTATCGCAGCTTTGAGTTTTCTGTTTCTCTATGTCCATCCGCTTGTCTTACACAAAAACAAGTCCTTTCTTGCCAGCAAAAGCAAACTGCTAGTGCAAAAATCCAGATGTATTCTTTCGCTGGAAATGATGCTGTTTATAACCTTGCTTCTTTTCAAAAATGAATACTATCTCCAAAATTTTTCAATCGCCTTGCTTCTCTGTGCTCTTTCAAGAAAAACTTCCATTCTTTTGTCACAAGGTCAAGAATATTGTCAGTAGTTCTATCGGATTATCCACAATCTTCAATTACCATATATAGTCATTCTGATGAGAGGAGGGGCAAATTTGAATCTCGTGTTTAAACTACTTCTAACAATAAATGCTACTTCCTGGATGCTTGTAATCTATGCTATAAAAGAAAAATTGACTGTTGCAACCGTTCCGTTTTGGACTTTTCATATCGGATTGATACTCTTGCTAATACTGTTTTCATGGGTATCGTTGCTCCTCTCAAAGTCTTTTGGCAAAGAGAGTCTAACAATGTGTGAGGAGTTTTCGCTGGCTGATAATGAGTTTTTGCCGGTATATTTGGGATACTTTTTTGTTTCATTAAGTGTTGCTGATTGCTACACTATGGCATCGGTATATTTTTTAGTTTTTATCTTTACATATCTATCTCAAACTCAATATTTTAACCCAATTTATTTGTTGTTTGGATATCATTATTACCATATCCTAACTCCTAAAGGAACAAAGGTCTTCGTAATTAAAAATGGAAAAGTAATTAGATCGAAGGAAGATATAGATTTTCAGAATCTGCGACGAATTAACGATACAACATTTATAGAAAGAAGGTAATAAATTTGGCAAACCTTTGTGCGAAACTTAAACAGAGAGAAAAAAATAAATATAGAAAGATTGTGTCAACAGACGATCCTGTTTACTCAATTGAAGATATAACAATTAACACATCTACACCGTATGTCCCCGGTGCTGCTTTGGAGGAATGCGAGTGGTTCTCTGTCCAAAATGCATCAAGTCAAGAATATAAAATAGATTTGCTAACAACTGAGCAATTTACAGTTGATTTCAACTCCATGAACAGAAGTGAATTTGGTTCTGTTGATTTTGTATTTACAGAAATCGATAATTTACTCTGTTTTCAGAATGTTTCCAAGACAAGATTGGTATCAAAAAAATGTATTCTTTGTTTAGGAGAAGATTTTGAGTACAACACAGACCGACGCGAGATTGTAATTAATGCCATTCCTGATGCAATTTACAATAAAACCACCGATGTTTTGTATTTCAAACGACTTGAGTCTATTACCAGCATTTTCAGGGGTATTGATCAGCTTTATAAAGAAGCAACTGAAGAAGAAACGACTCAATTCTTGGCAAATGATTTTATTCAGTTGAAGCAAAACTATAATGCATCCAAAGTTAAAACAGCAAACAGAAAAAGAATCGCGTTAGCAAAAAAAACACTGGAAAGCTTAGATGCAGACAGCAGAAAAAATATATTTACATATATTGGAGAGTACTGTCCGGAGCTGAAAGTTTCTGAGACTTCGTTTGAAGTCGGAGATGAAGATGAATTAAAAATGTTGTTGTATGGTATTGAGCAAAGATTCTACACTACGATTGTCGGCGGAGAAAAAAGAATTGCAAACTCTGTTGTTCCGTTTGGATAATAAGAAACTATCCGTTCGAAATCAGAAGAATCAACCGAACAGCTAATCACTGCCCGGCTGATTTGATATTTTCGTTATTATCTCATGGTCTCCAGTACCCCGCTTAAAACCGTTTCGGAAAATCTGACGATCTGTTGTCATCTGATGCTCACGGACAGCGTCTGTGTAGCGAGAGAACGTAACCGCTCAATACCCCCCTGATACAGAAAAGCCGCAGTTCCCAGCATTCACACTGCCGAAAACCACGACCTCATTTCTTCTGACCAGGGGAGTAGATCATCAATCTCAAAGTCTTTGTTTCGCTCCTCACGTTCAGGCAATATGCTGAGCAGATGTAGCAGATAATCATTCAGCCGCAGGCTGTTGGCTTTTGCCGTTTCCATCAGCGAATAGATGATTGTGCTTGCCTCCGTACCCTGGGGTGTATCGGCAAAGAGCCATCCCTTCCGGCTAACAACAAGAGGGCTGATGGCATTTTCAACCTGGTTGTTGCTGATTTCAATCTCACCATACTCAAGAAACGCGCAGAGATGCGCTTTCTGATTTTGAGCATAAAAGCAGTTTTTCTACCCTTGACTTCAACGAGCCTTTATCCAAAAGCAAAGAGCCATCTCAGATTGCTGCATCTCTGCATGACCCCTGAAATGGCTCTATAATCACTGTGCTATATACAAATCTTTTAGTTCGTCCAAAATCTGAGTAGAAAAGACGCTTCAATTCTTATTTTTTGTTTCGGAACTTGTTGGGCGATTGTCCAAGCTGTTCTTCAAAGATACGATAAAAGGCAGTCATATTATTAAAGCCGCAGCTGTGTGCGATTTCCTGGATTGAATTATCAGTCTGTAAAAGCTGGCAACAGACAAGTTTCAACCGTTCACGGGTCTGTAGCTGCTTATAGCTCATGCCAGTCACTTCCTTCAGACGGGCAGAAATATATTTAGGATGATAGCCGAACTGTGTTGCAAGGTCCAGCAGAGTACAATCAACAGCGTGGCCCTCGATATAATAAAGGATATTCAGCACGTTTTGGGAATGAGTCGTGGCGATTTGCACCAACTGATTGTTGGAGTCCTCCTGATGCAAACGCAGAAGCTGCAAAAAGATCAGATCAAAATAGCCCTGGATCATTTGCTTCCGGTAAGGTGCATCTCCGTAATATTCGATCAGCAGTTGTTCGAACAGCCGGGCAATCTCAGGATTGTTGCCTGCCCGGAAGATGAGGTAATGGTCGTGGGTCGTGGTGCTTCCGGTGGAAAGCACATGGACCATGAAATCCGAGAACAGGTTCTGACGGCCCGCCTTGTGAAAAAAGCTGTCCCCGAAAAATTCATTGGTCATGTTCAGATTTATTACGATGTCACTTGGACCAAGGGTCAGTTTACGGCGCACCACATCCAGGTCAAAGATGCAGACATCGCCTTTGTATAAAGTAATGGGCTTATCGTCGATGAGGTAATCGCAATGCCCGTCATAAATGTAATTGATATTGATGTTGGAGTGCATATAGTAAGGCACATCCGTAAAACGGGAGTCCTTGCGCAGATGGATCTCATCGTTTGGCAGTTCCTGCAAATGAAAGTATAGCACATCCCGTCCGCGCACCGTGCGGTGCTCCATCGTTTTGAAACGCGGGCTCGGGGCACCGGGGTTGTCCAGATAAAACTGTTCCCGTGGTGTGATCTGCCGCAGAAAAGCATCCAGTTCGGCTCTATCCATGTCTTCCTTTTTGACACTCCTTTCGTGCGAAAGCAACATTGAATTTGCACGCATAGTCAAATATAATAAAAACAGTCAAGGACGTCCTGCAAATCTAGCTAATATTATACCACATTCCGAGGAAAATGTCTGCGTGTCTTTCTTGGAAATTGAACAAAACAAATTGGACAAAATCTGCCAAAATGACAGCTTACGCAGGTTGGGCATTTTGCAGGAACAGGAAAGGAAACTATCATGGATTACAAACAGCTGGCATCTCAGATCCTGGCTGCGGTCGGCGGCAAGGAGAACATCCAAAGTCTGGTGCACTGCGCTACCCGACTGCGCTTTCAACTGGCAGACAGTGCCAAGTTTGATACCGATACTCTCAAAAAGACCAAAGGCGTCATGGGCGCCATGTACACGGGCGGACAGTATCAGGTCATCATTGGACCGGACGTCAACCACGTGTATGATGAACTGATCGTGCTGACCGGTCTGTCCGGCGGCACGGTGGATACGGTGGAGACTGCCGATCTGAAAGGCGCGAAGCCCAAGCTGATGGAACACATCATGGACACCATCTCCAGCCTGTTCACCCCGGCGATTGCGGCCATTACCGGCGCAGCTATGGTCAAGGTAGTGCTAGTGCTGCTGACCATGGCGGGCCTGATGGACTCTTCCGGCACGACCTATAAACTGTTCAGCATTGCAGGCGACGCGCCCTTCTACTTCCTACCGCTGATGCTGGCCTACACCTCGTCCAAGCGGTTCGGCGTGGACCCGATGCTGGGCATGACCTTGGGCTTTATGATGGTCCATCCCAACTACACCGCACTGGTGGCGGCAAAGGAGCCGGTGTCCATGTTCGGCTTCCTGCCGGTCACTCTGGCAACCTACACTTCTACCGTCATCCCGGTAATCATGGTCATCTATGTGGCTTCCTGGGTGCAGAAGTTTGCGGATAAGGTCTCCCCCAAGGTCATCAAGTTCTTCTTCCGCCCCATGCTCACCCTGCTCATCATGACTCCGCTGGTCTACTGCGTGGTGGGTCCGCTGGGCAATCTGGTCGGTATGGGTCTGGAATCCGTGCTGGCGGTCATCCAGAACAATGCTCCCTGGCTGCTGCCCATCTTCTTTGGCGCGTTCGGCCCCATCGTTATCATGCTGGGTATGCACTACGCGGTCACCATCCCGCTGGCACTGGCCGCAATCGAAGCCTTTGGCTACGATATGCTGGGTCCCGGCTTCCTGATGGCAAACATCGCACAGGGTGCCGCTGCTTTTGCTGTGGCTGCACAGGCCAAGGATAAGGGCTTCAAGTCTCTGGCGATCTCCACCGGCTGCAGCGCCCTTCTGGGCACGACCGAGCCGGCCCTGTACGGCGTGAACCTGCGCCTGAAGAAACCCTTAATCGCATCCATTATCGGCGGCTGCGCAGGCGGTATCGTCTGCGGCCTGGCTGGTGTCAAGCGCATCGTGTTCGGCCCCACCGGTCTGACTTCTATTGCCATTTTCATCGACCCCAACAATTCCATGAACTTTGTCTTTGCACTGGTGGGCATTGCCGTAACCTTTGTGGTCACCTTTGCACTGACCTATGTGATGATCAAGAAGGATGCAGCTGTCCAGAAAGAAATCGGAGCGTAACGAACGATGAGCCATTTTCCACAGAACTTTTTATGGGGCGGAGCTATTGCCGCCTCGCAGGCAGAAGGTGCCTGGAATGAAGGCGGCAAAGGGCTGGATACCCAGGATCTGCGAGTGTTTGATGCCGACTGGGATGCAGCGCAGCGCCGCAAAAACCGCGATATCAACATGACGACCGAGCGTTTTGAAACGGCGCTGACAGCACAGGATATCGAGCACTATCCGTTCCGCTGGGGTATCGATTTCTACCATACGTACAAGCAGGATCTGGCCCTGATGCAGGAACTGGGGCTTAAAATTTTCCGTACCTCCATCAGCTGGGCACGCATCTACCCCAACGGCGACGATGCCCAGCCCAACGAAGAAGGCATCCGCTATTACGTCGATCTGTTTACCGAGTGCCACAAGCGTGGCATGAAGGTGTTTGCCACCATTCTGCACTATGCAACGCCGGTGAACCTCATCACGAAGTACGGCGGCTGGAAGAACCGCCAGATGATCGACTTCTATCTGCGCTACTGCAAGACCCTGTATGAGCGGTTGGGCAGTCTGGTGGATTACTGGCTCCCGTTCAACGAGATCAACTGCTCCCGGTTCAACCCTTGGAACGGCTGTTGTCTGATCAAGGATCAGGAAGAAAACTACGATCAGGCTATCTTCCAGTGTACCCACCATCAGCTGGTGGCCAATGCGCTGGCGGTGAAGCTCTGCCACGAGATGATTCCCGGTTCCATGGTGGGCGGCATGATTGCCCGCTTTACCAGCTACCCTGCCACCTGTGACCCGGACGATGTGATGAGCGGCATTCTGGACGAAAACTACAAGAACTATTTCTATACGGACGTGATGGCCCGTGGTTACTATCCGGCCTACAGCAGACGGATGTTCCGGGAGCTGGGCGTTACCGTCCAGATGGAGCCGGGCGACGAAGAGATCCTGCGGGAGAATACGGTGGATTTCCTGAGCTTTAGCTATTATATGTCCATGATCTCCACCAACAACAAGGATTACGAGGTCACCAGCGGCAACCTGCTTTCTGGCAAGAAAAACCCGTATCTGCAAACCAGCGAATGGGGCTGGCAGATCGACCCCAAGGGCCTGCGCATCTCGCTGAACGAGATGTATGACCGCTATCAGCTGCCCCTCTTTATTGCAGAAAACGGCATCGGTGCAAATGACCAACCGGATGCGGATGGTGCTATCCATGACTCGTACCGAATTGATTATCTACGGGCGCATATTGAACAGATGGGCGAAGCCATTGAAGATGGCGTAAACCTGCTGGGCTATACCATGTGGGGCATCATTGATATCATTTCTTGTGGAACTATCGAGATGAACAAACGCTATGGTGTCATCTATGTGGATCGTAATGAAGCAGGCCACGGCAGCAACCAGAGGCTGAAAAAGGACAGCTTTGCCTGGTATCAGCACTGCATCACTACCAACGGCGCAGAAATATAGTTTTTTATGTAAGCGGTCAATTGACCTTTTACGAAACACTCAACCTTTAATCCTCACATTCCTACGAAATGAAATGCCCGCCCAGCCGAGAAGATTTACGAATCCTCTCACCTAGACGGGCATTACTTTTGTCATTCAGATTTATTCCATAGAGAAAACCAGAGTACATCCATTATACTTCTGCTTAATTGTCTTATTTTCTCCTCTGAAACGACTTTTTCTATATCACCATGTCCCAGTAGATTTCTATTATAGGTCAAATCATCTTCTTTATACTTTCGTCCTAGTTTTCTCGTTGGTTGAAAACCTATCTGTCTATCTTTATTTGCCGGATTATATACTTTTTCAATGTACTCAACGACCTCCTTCTGTGTGTGTTTCTTCGTTACTTGCCCTAAAAGGATTTCATATTGCATCAAATATCGAACAAAAATATCACCAATGCGCATCGTGCTAAAAAGCAGAGGGTAAACTTCGTCTGCCTTATCCTCTGGCACTTGTTTCTCATACATTTTCTTAAAATAATCAGCATTGCACTGTATTGCACACGAACATTCGGTAGAAATCACCAGTGTACTGCTAAACTCATATTGGGTTTCCTTGCTATTAGGATTGAAAATCCGCAATATTCCCATAGAAAATTCAGACACATAGACATTCGGATTTCCATATAAGTTCACTAAAAAACGTTCAATTTTCCGTCTGATTGTCTGCTTTACTTGTTCGTCGATTATGCTATCTTCTTTTAATTGTACTTTCAGTCCAGTAATTTCCAGTCCTTCTTGCTTTAATTCGATTTGCATTATTAAATCGTCTTTTACGCAGAAAATTTTTTCTTCCTTTGCAATGATTCCACTTAATCCTTGAATTTTATATTCAATATAAGGGCATTTTTCAACATCAACCATTTTATAACTCCTATGAGCACAAACGAAAGCCATGGAGGAAGGTGCATAGCAACGCATAGTGCAACCACGTTTTTCTCAGAAAAACTTTCAACCTTTCCATTTCTGTAACGACCGATTGTTGACTCAGACACCTTTGATTCAAAGGCCAGAGCCTCTTGCGTAAATCCGAAGCGTGTCATCACATATCGTAGTGCTGCCGGGAAGCAAGCAGGCATATTCGCTAACACCTTGCGTTCTTCTTCAGCCTTCTCATTCTCAGACAGCCTTTCCTCCGGGTCTATAATACGATAGTAGTTTTTGATCTCTGTTTGATTTTTTCAGCATGCGAGGGCTTCCAAATCCCTCCCACGTCCGAAACTACTCAAGGTAGCCTCAAACATGGGAGGAATGGGCATAGCGATGCTCATTGAATCAGTAGTCAAACCCGCAGTCGCGCGACTGGCCTTTTGGGCTCTATTAACCCATAGCATATGCAACTGCGCATAAATCTGTGCACACTTAGTCCTTCTAATGCGTCTGATCAGTTCTCGCATCCATTCCAATTCGAGAATTCTTTCATAAACGCACTGGTACTCCATAGAATCCGGTGTCATATCACCGGCAATATGAAGCAATGACTGAATCCGCTTATTGATTCTGTTCTTTTCTTGCTTCAATCCCAACAGGCTTACTGCCTCAGCAACTGCCTTGATACCTGCTGAAAGGGTTGAATTTTGACAAATGATGTATATTTGCACATTCACCTGCCCTTTTCATGTAGTACGGTAAACCGCCAGTTTTATTATATCACATTCCATCTTAAAACAAAATATATCTCGTGTTCTTATCGCTTCGTCATCTTCTCCTTAACCTTGTCCAGCACATCGATCAAGCCAAATCGGTAGAACAGCCCATAGATATACGACACACCCCGGATATCTCCCAGCGCCTTG
>ENA-OROZ01002436-OROZ01002436.1-human-gut-metagenome-genome-assembly--contig:-NODE-2436-length-14006-cov-8.394667_pt1 | contig 14006 bp, 17 predicted proteins | sample MGYA00242138_ERZ509066 | MGnify/ENA primary metagenome ERZ509066 (study PRJEB26280, sample SAMEA2338691) | human gut metagenome | biome: human gut; feature: human-associated habitat; material: faeces... | reverse complement strand
AATTAACATTATCACAAAAACAGTCATTTATTTTCATTATTTTTATGACCTATTTAATTAAAACTCTTTTTACGGTCAACGCTTATCCAGAAAATGGTTGACTGCATTCGTTGCTTTTTCAAATCCAGTCAACAAATTAGCATCATCATTTTCGATTTTCCCCACAACACGGTCAGTTATAAATACTCATCCTCTTTTCATATACAAAAGCGGATATGGATTTCCCTGCTCATCAAGGTCTGTTCTTTTATAAGCTGCAAATCCCATATGCTCATAAAATCCTACTGCCTGTGGGTTCTGCTCATTCACTGTCACTTCTCTAATTTCATAATTATGAATTCCATATTGCAGCAATTGTCTGCCAATTCCTTTTCCTCTTTCCTTTGGGGAAAGAAAAAGATGCGTTGCACGAACCGACTGCTCCCAAACTTTTATAATATTTGTCAACAATTTAGTTGTTCTTTCGGAAACTTCGTATATTTTCATATTCCGTAACGATACTCCTTTTCGTCTTTTTCATTTGCAGCAATGTGATATCTCTCAATCACCATATCTGCTACTTCATCTGGCGAAAGATTTGTGTTATCAATTTTTATATGATTATCAAATAAGATTTCTCCATCTTTCGTATTCAGTTGATGTCTTTGTGCATCCCTAAGTAAATTCTCTCTACTCCATTTTACATCACGTTTGGATGCCTTTCTTTCCATTCTGTGCGGTGTCAGATTGCGCTCTAAACGAGTCTCTAAATCTGCACTAAGCTCCACAAAATAAAATTTTCCACCGCTTTTTACAAATTGGTTTTCCAAATTTTTTAGATAATCAATTTCTTTCTGTAATTCAAACGCGGCAACATAAGTAAATATCATATCCACATTATGTTTAACTGCCAGCTGAAATGCTTTTTCTCTAATATAATAATTAAATTCCTTCTGTGCAGGTGTAGCAAATCCAAATATCTTATCTGATATTTCAATACTGTCATGATTCATCATCATGTTGTATTTCAGTTTATCTCTCAGACTCTCTGCTACCGTCATTTTTCCAACTGCCTGCGGTCCACATACTATAATTAAGTTCGCCATATTCTTTCCTTTCATCCGGTTATGCTGTTGACCTAATTTCAAAAAAATCCATTTACAGTCATCCATATTTCAATTTTTATATGACCTATTATCGTTTTTTCCTCAATTAGGTCAACCTTTTCAATTTATTTATTGACTGAAATTAACATTATCACAAAAACAGTCATTTATTTTCATTATTTTTATGACCTATTTGATTAAAACCCTTTTTACAGTCAACGCTTATCCATAAAATAATTGACTGTATTTGTTATATTAGCAAATACAGTCAACATTTTCTTTTTCCACAACATGGCTAGCTATAAATACCTATCTTTTCTTATAAAGAATCAGCTCTGGATTTTTTCCTTCTGCCTCATATGTGCAAACCATTATAAAATCCATATTTGCTAAAATACCATAACATCTGGCATCACCAAACTCGGATTCTAACTGATTTCCCAAATATGTTGTCTGGTCGTTTAGGAACTTAACACTTGCACCACTTGGTAATGGGTATGCCAAGTTCACATAGGACCCAACTAATGCATTCAGCCTTTCAACCTTTGGCATCCCTTCAATAGGAAGCTCATTGATTTCTTTAATCAGCTGTTCCTTGAACATTTCAAACTGCCCATCATCGCTAAGCTGTTCATACTTCTTCCAATAATCCAACGTCGGAAGAGTTGCTTTCATATGAGCACGCGCCTGTTCTTCTGTAAAGCCTTGATTTATCATATGCTTTACACACACATCAATCAAATCGTCCATATTGCTATAGGTATAAGTTCCATCGGCATAACACCACTTACAGTAATTCTCGTTCAAAGAGCCATCCCTATCATGACTAACAATTTCATCTTCCAACGGCATACCACAGCACTGGCAAATCAGTTGTCTGGGAGCACCTAAAAGCGTATTAATTGTAACATTGAATTCCTTTGATAAAAGCTTTAGCGTTTCTGTATTGGGGACAGTTTCACCATTTTCCCAGCGTGAAACTGCCTGTCTTGTAACCATTACCTTCTCAGCTAATTCATCCTGAGATAATCCCTTTTTCGTACGAAGTTCTAATATCACATTTTTTGTTTCCATTGTTTTCACCTCCAACACTAATATCATATCAGCATATTAGCATTTAGAAAAGCAACCTGCTGTTTCCCCGCTGTCAATAAACTTTATAAAACGGCATCAGCATTTGATATTTCCCTTCTCAATATTATCTTCAATAATCTGTTTCGTAATTTCATATAACTTTTCTGAGCCAAGCCGTGTTTTATTTTGTCTGCCGTACACCTGCTCTGCGCAGACCTCATGCCTTCGCCAGTCTCCGCCATCGTTGCTGTTATTTAACATAAGCGGCTGCAAATTATCCATCGCATGGGCAAACTTCGACTCCGGCGTGGCAAACTCTTCAAATTCGTCGAAAAGTGCCATAAGCTCTTCTTTTTGTTCCTCCGGCAAAATTGAAAAGATTCGCGCTTTCGCTGCATCCTCACGGGCTTTCTGCGTCTTTAACGCTTCCTCATCATACGCATAAGTATCCCCCGCATCAATTTCAACAATATCGTGAATCAGACACATAAGCATTACTTTCGCAATATCAACCGGTTCGTTCGCATACTCTTTTAAAAGATATGCCATAATCGCCATATGCCAGGCATGCTCCGCATCATTTTCATTGCGTCCGTGGCCGGAAAGATGGGTCTGTCTGAAAATATTTTTTTCTTTGTCAATTTCCAAAGCAAAATCAAGCTGGCGCTTTAATCGTTCCTCCATTACTTAATCCTCCATTAAATTGTTTCTTTCCGACACATTTATACGCAATAGTACCACTAATCCTCTAACGCCTGCTTCAAATCAGCAATTAAATCCTCTTTATCTTCAAGTCCGCAAGAAATACGAACAAGGCCTGCCGGAATACCGGCTGCCAAAAGCTGCTCATCATTCATCTGACGGTGTGTCGATGTTGCCGGGTTTAAGCAGCACGTTCTGGCATCTGCAACATGGGTTTCGATTGCTGCCAGTTTCAAACGTTTCATAAAACTTTCTGCCGCCGCACGGCCGCCTTTTAATTCAAAAGAAACAACGCCGCATCCACCATTTGGCAGATATTTCTGACCTAATTCATAATACGGGTCATTTTTAAGACCGGAGTAACTTACATGCGCTACCTTTTCATGACTTTCCAAGAATTCTGCAACCGCCTGCGCATTTTCCACGTGGCGTGGCATTCTCACGTGAAGAGACTCCAAGCCAAGATTTAAATAAAAGGCATGCTGTGGAGATTGAATACAACCAAGATCACGCATCAACTGTGCGGTACATTTTGTAATAAATGCGCCTTCCTTACCAAACTTCTCTGCATACGTGATTCCGTGATACGACTCATCCGGTGTACAAAGTCCCGGGAATTTATCTGCATGAGCCATCCAGTCAAACTTGCCGGAATCCACAATTGCACCACCTACTGCTGCACCGTGGCCATCCATGTATTTCGTCGTCGAATGAGTAACAATATCAGCTCCCCACTCAATTGGGCGGCAGTTAATCGGTGTCGGGAATGTATTATCTACAATCAGCGGTACCCCGTGTGCATGTGCTGCTCTCGCAAATTTTTCAATGTCCAAAACCGTAAGTGCCGGATTGGCAATCGTCTCGCCAAATACCGCTCTTGTGTTATCTTTGAATGCCGCATTCAGTTCCTCTTCTGTACAGTCCGGAGAAACAAATGTAACATCAATTCCCATCTTTTTCATCGTCACTTCAATTAAGTTAAAGGTTCCTCCGTAAATGCTGGAGGAAGAAACAATATGACTTCCATTTTCGCAAATGTTAAAAAGTGCAAAGAAGTTGGCAGCCTGTCCGGAAGAGGTAAGCATTGCTGCTGTACCACCCTCAAGTTCTGCAATTTTAGCCGCTACCATATCATTAGTCGGATTCTGAAGACGCGTATAAAAATACCCTTCTGCTTCCAAATCAAACAATCTTCCCATATCCTCGCTGGTATCATACTTAAATGTAGTTGACTGAATAATTGGAATCTGTCTTGGTTCCCCGTTTCCCGGCGTATAGCCTCCCTGCACACATCTTGTATTTAACTTGTAATCACTCATTTTTTGTAACTCCTTCTTTTCCTCATGTAATTTGCCTTTCATTATATCATATTTTCCATGAATTTCCTATTATTTTTTTATGCCCAGTATCTCCTCTGCCTCTTTCACCTGTTCCTCGGTCGGCACCGGAACTCCCTCAAGTGAATATGGAATACCAAGGTTTTCCCATTTAAAAAGACCAAGTGTGTGGTACGGTAGAATTTCCACGCGGCTCACATTCGTCCACTCATCCAGTTTATTTCGAAGTGCTTTCAAATCCTCTTTGCCATCAGTAAGCCCCGGAACAAGAACGTGACGAATCCACATTTCTTTTCCCATTTCATTCATCTTATCTGCCATCGCAAGAATATTTTTGTTGCTTCTACCTGTCAATTTCTTGTGTTTTTCCTCATCCATTTCCTTGATATCTAACATTACAAGGTCTGTAACTTCCATCAGTTTTTCAAACTTTTCAACAGTTGCCGGTTCTTCTCCATAAATACTTCCACTGGTATCTAAAGTCGTGTGAACCCCCTTTTCTTTTGCATACCTAAAAAGTTCTGTAACAAAATCAATCTGTAACAATGGCTCGCCGCCACTGACGGTAATCCCTCCATTATTTTTCCAGTAATTCTGATAACGGTAAGCACGGTCAAATGCCTCTTTTGCCGTCTGCCAGCCAAGTCCGACATCCATTTTTTCATCTTCATCTGTGCAAATCTTCCAAGTCTCGGGATTGTGGCAATACCGGCAGCGCATCTTACAGCCCTGTACAAAAAGTACATACCTCACGCCCGGTCCATCCACCAGACCAAATGTCTCAATACTATGAACATATCCCTTCATAATTACCTCTCTTTCACTTGAAAAAGATGCACAACCGGGACAAACTTCCCGGCTGTGCATCCAGAATTTTTTTGAAGCTTTTCTTTACATTCTTCCGTGGCAGGTACGTGCAATTACATCGTTCTGCTGTTCTTCGGTCAAGTCGATAAATTTAACGGCATAACCGGATACACGAATCGTAAAGTTTGCGTATTCTTCTTTTTCCGGATGTTTCTGTGCATCCAACAATTTTTCTTTTCCAAATACATTGACATTCAAGTGATGTGCTCCCTGATCGAAGTATCCGTCAAGTACCTGAACCAAATTGTTCTTACGCTCATCCTCATTATGTCCCAATGCGTCCGGATTAATCGTCTGCGTATTGGAAATTCCATCCAAAGCCCAGTGATATGGGAGTTTAGCAACGGAGTTCAGGGAAGCAAGCAAACCATTCTGCTCTGCTCCGTAACTTGGTGATGCACCAGGTGCAAATGGAGTAAATGCTTTTCTTCCATCCGGCATCATACCGGTTGCTTTACCATATACCACATTGGAAGTAATGGTAAGAATCGATGTTGTAGGCTCGGAATCACGGTACGTATGATATTTTTTAATCTTATCAAGGAATGTACCAAGAAGCCATACACCAATCTCATCGGCACGCTCATCATCGTTACCGTAACGTGGGAAGTCTCCCTCTGTCTCAAATCCTACTACAATACCATCTTCATTACGAACTGTCTTAACTTTTGCGTACTTAATTGCACTCAAAGAGTCAATTACATGAGAGAATCCTGCGATACCGGTTGCGAATGTACGGCGTACATCGGTATCAATAAGAGCCATCTCAGCAGCTTCGTAATAATATTTATCATGCATATACTGAATCAGGTTCAAAATATTTACATACAGACCTGCCAGCCAGTCAAGCATGCGGTCATAACTTTCCATAACCTCATCATAGTCAAGGTATTCGGACGTAATCGGTTTGTAGGCCGGTCCAACCTGATTAAATTCTTTTTCGTCCACACCACCATTGATTGCGTACAACAGTGCTTTTGCAAGGTTTGCTCTTGCTCCGAAGAACTGCATTTCCTTACCTGTCTGTGTAGCAGATACACAACAGCAGATGGAGTAGTCATCGCCCCATACCGGTTTCATCACATCGTCGTTCTCATACTGAATGGAACTTGTACGAATGGAAATGTCAGAAGCATATTTCTTAAATGTTTCCGGCAAATCAGACGAATACAACACGGTTAAGTTAGGCTCCGGTGAAGGTCCCATGTTCTCCAATGTATGAAGGAAACGGAAGTCATTCTTCGTTACCATGGAACGTCCATCCATACCGATACCTGCCACTTCCAATGTTGCCCATACCGGGTCACCGGAGAACAACTGGTTGTAAGAAGGAATACGGGCAAATTTAACCATACGGAATTTCATTGTCATATGGTCAATCAATTCCTGTGCTTCTGTCTCTGTCAGGATGCCTTTTTTCAAGTCACGCTCAATATAAATATCGAGGAATGTAGAAATACGTCCTACACTCATGGCAGCACCATTCTGTGTCTTAATAGCAGCCAGATAACCAAAGTAAAGCCACTGAACAGCTTCTTTTGCATCTTTTGCCGGACGTGAAATGTCATAGCCATAAATCTGAGCCATTTCTTTCATTCCCTGCAATGCTTTAATCTGCTCTGCAATTTCTTCTCTTAAACGGATGACATCATCTGTCATCTGTCCGCATCCGCAGTTGGCTTTGTCTTTCTTCTTCTCAGCGATTAAGTAATCCAGTCCGTATAAAGCAACACGACGGTAGTCACCTACGATACGTCCACGTCCGTAAGTATCCGGAAGACCGGTTACGATGTGGCTGTGACGAGCCTTTTTCATCTCCGGTGTATACGCATCAAAAACAGCAGCATTGTGTGTTTTATGGTATTCATTAAAAATTTTATTAAACTTTGGATTTGGTGTGTAACCATAAGTTGTACATGCCTGTTCTGCCATCTTAATACCACCATATGGCATAAACGCACGTTTCAACGGCTTGTCTGTCTGAAGACCAACGATCTGCTCAAGATCCTTCATAGACTCATCAATGTAACCAGGACCATAAGCGGTAAGACTGGAAACAACCTCTGTTTCACACTCTAAAACGCCGTCATGTTCACGTTCTTCTTTCTGTAACTCCTGAAGTCTTCCCCAAAGCTTATCAGTTGCTTCGGTAGGTCCCTCCAGAAAGCTCTCGTCACCATCATAAGGTGTGTAGTTTCTCTGAATGAAATTACGCACATTCACGTCTACATCCCAATGGCCGTCTTTCACAAATCCTCTCCATGCTTCTGCCATGAAAATATACCTCCTTCTGAAATTTACAATAATATTATCAACAGGGAACTTTATAAATGGTTCACCTACTGTTGTTTACGATAAAAGTGTACTACTTATAATAGCTTAGTGTCAACCATTTTGCTTAATGCACGTAATTTTGTACATGTCTCAAGGTTATCTCTTATATTTATTCTGAAATGGCCAGTTTTTCAAACTGCGGACGAACCTTGCGGAATACTTCCATCAGCTTAAGCGCTAATTCTCTAAGCATTCCAATAAAAAAGCACTCCATTTTTGTTTCGTGAAGTGCTTATAGCAAAAGTTATTTTTACCTGCTCATTTTTTCAATGAGCGATTTGTATTGCCGTTTTTGTAAAGCCTTTCCTATCGGTGTAGATAATATACCGACAGGAACGCCAACAATCCACACATATTTCCAGCTTATAAAAACGCCAACAAGAATGATGATTACCATAGCAATCCCCCAGTATAGGCATTGGAACTTTCCGTTTGCTTTACTTAATTCTTTGGATAAATCAATGCCGTTCGATGAATGCGGAGCGTTTTCAATGAATTCTGCCGCTCCGTTTGTCCCGGAACAGGATCGAAAATCTTTACTGCATTCATCTGCCGAAACCCGATAGCTATCGCTGCCCAGGACATTCTGAACAGCGGAGCGGATGCCTCGGGCAGAATCATCGGAAAGCATTATCCCCGCGCCGATTTCCATTGTTCTTCTCGCAACTGCCTTCTGCTCGTTTGTCTGGGGATAAAGAACCATCGGCGCAGCCATATACAGACTTTCGGAAACGCTGTTCATGCCGCAGTGAGTAATAAATACATCCGCTTTGGAAAGGACATCAAGCTGATCGACATACGGATACACCTGAACATTTTTCGGCAACACTCCAAGAGCCTCGCGGTCAATTGCGTTTCCGCATGATATGATGACATCCGCATCCATGTCTTTCAGAGCTTCAATACACTTGCCGTAGAAATCCGGTCGGTCATTGATAACCGTTCCCAGCGAAATATAAACAAGCGCCCTGTCTTTTTTCTTATTCGGTTCGTTTTTTGAAAACACCGATGGACCGACAAAAGCATAGTGGTCGGAGAAGCTTTCCGCATACGGCTGAAAACGCCGTGAGGTATAAACGACAGAATCTGTATCATTGTCGCTTTGGATAAGAGAAAACAGACCTTTGAACTGAAAGCCATAGGCTTTTAGTTTGTTTAGCTCTCTCGATACCCTGGGCAAGCCGAAAATCAGACCGGCAAGTTCTCGCGGACTGTTTTTCATATATTGCGATGACAGTTGATTAAATGCAAATGTGCTGGTGGACACCACCATCGGAATATCATATTTCCAGGCATTCAGTTTTCCCCAAAAGCATACAGAATCAGTATAGACCACATCCGGCTTAAAAGATTGAATTTCGTCACGCAAAAAATCATTCATTGCCAGTGTGATGTGAATATCCTGAATCGTCATTTCTGTGGTAGACACGCTTTTAAGTCCTGCTTCTTCCTTTTCCGTCAGTTCGGGAAGATAAAAATCGCAGGATACAAACTCCGCTCCGGTTGCCTCTATTTTACTTTTAAATTCGTTAAACGAATAAAATCTGACTGTGTTCCCACGCCGAACCAACTCTGCCGCAACGGGAAGCATAGGATTTGTATGACCGTGCGCGGGAATGCAGAAGAGAGCCACTTTTTTCAATCGCCGTCACCGTCCTTTTCTCCGTATGCTATGCCGAACAATTCAGTAAATGCTCCTTTCGGAGGAATTGCGATCCCTCGCTGCTCATCGCCAAGAAGCAGCAGCGTGTCTCCCGGTTTAATTCCGAAGATATCACGAGCCTGTTTCGGTATTACAATCTGTCCTTTCTCGCCGACAGTAGCCGTCCATGCATATTTTCCTTTCGGTGCGTTCATTTCATTCCACCTCGTAAGTATGATTTGTATAACTAATCATACTTCTTTTTCTGTAAAACATCAATAGGACTGCGAAATTTTTATCAGGCTTTCACTGTGCTATCACAAAAAGGTACCTCGACCTCTACGTTCAGACCTTCGGTCGAAAAAGCCGTGTCCCTGATTTCTTCATAGCCAGCGATGATGATGTCACGCTCCCTGACGAGGATGTTAAGAGCCTTTATGAATAACCGCTTAATAATATCCTCGTCCAAATGCGGCGTGCCAAAGGTGTCAATCTGTACGGAGATGGATTTTGATGCATTTTAGCATAATTTATGCATCTTATATAATGACAGTGTGTTGACATTAGACGCTCATTTGAATATACTTTACTTGAATGGGCTATACTTGAATGGAGGTGTTCTGTATGGCAACAACTAATTTAAATATTCGTACAGACAAGGCAATCAAGGACCAGGCGGAGGAAATCTTCAATGAGCTTGGTCTGAATATGACAACTGCTGTAAATATGTTCCTGAGAACCGCTATCCGTGAGCATGGTATTCCTTTTGAATTAAAACTGGAAGTACCGAATGATACGACAGCCGCTGCCATTGAGGAAGGCAGAAAAATGATGAAGGATCCTTCTGCTCCGCGTTATTCCAGTATAGATGCGCTTAAGGCAGCTCTCGACGTATGAAATACGACATTCAGTTTACCAATCAGTTTAAAAAGGATTTGAAGCTTGCCAAAAAGCAAAATAAAAATCTTGATAAGCTGTTTGAGGTAATCGATATTCTGGCGAATGGCGGTACGCTGGATGCAAAATACAGGGATCATGACCTTACAGGAAACTACAGGTACGCGTGAGTGTCACATCGAACCGAACTGGCTGCTTATTTATGAGATTTGTGGAGATGTTCTTGGTTTGATGCTTTATCGCCTTGGTTCACATTCTGAGCTGTTTAAGAAATAAGTACAAATTGTTAAGGAAACAATCGGAGTTGGTGTAAACGAAAAAGCAGTCTTGCTGTTTTATCAAACTGCCCTTTCGTTTACATCAATTTCGATTTTTCCTTGGTGAACAAAGTCGCGTCCCTTTCGCCACTATCTATGGGAATTCAATCTTTGCTCTCTTCTATAAGTTTATCATATCTCGTGTTTTATTGACAGCTGGTTTTTGCCAAAAGAATTATTTTTAGGCATGACAAACAGACTCCCTTTGCGGAAGTTTTTTGAAGTATTCAGTTGTATATTTTAACATCTCATATGCGCTAAAACAGATGGTGTATGCTTATCTGGAAGATGTGAAACCATTTTTCCGCCACAGGAAGAACACCTGCATACATCTATGTTATATAGCAGCTTTATCATTTCAGCGGCACTTCGATTTTTCAATGCAGAAATATATTTTTTACATCCAAGCAGATTTCTACAGTGCGCCATCTTTTTGCTCTTGTTTCGGCACGACAGCAAACCATAGTGCCGGATTCTGACAAAACGTTTTGGAGGAACATGCATTAAAAATCGACGGATGAATTCCTCGCCCGGAACTGTTTTCTCTTTCCACTGACCTTTGTTTTTATAGTCTTTTACAGCATATGTAACAGTTGCTTCCGTCATGGACTTGATCCGATGATTACTGATTGCTATCCTGTGAGTATATTTCCCAAGATAATTTATGACTGACTGTGCTCCATTAAAAGTCTCCTTACAATAAGCAACCCAGTCTTTTTTATAGCACTCACCGAGAAGTTCTTTGAAGCAATAGTGGTTTTGATATTTCTCCGCTGTACCATGAAACTCAAGCTTTGAATCATTCCACAGGCTTTTTAATTCGCACAAATATTTCCCACGGAACACTTTTGCAATGACCCCATACGGGAGAAAAAACTTCCCACCGGTATCTTTCCATTTGCTGTCCTTATCAAGTCCGCCACCAAGAACAATGGTATGGATATGAGGATGATAATTCATTGCAGAACCCCATGTATGAAGAATACAGATATATCCGATGTCAGCTCCCAGATACTTTGAATCTTTCGCCAGCTCGTTCAGAGTGGATGATGCAGCATGATACAGTGCATCATACAGAAGTTTCTGATTGCTATAAATGATAGGATTCAATTCCTCAGGGACTGTGAATACCACATGATAATAGGGTGCATCCAGTACATTCTCTTTCTGGGCATCAATCCATTTTTCTTTCGGAAACTCCTGACACATAGGGCAACACCTGCTTCTACAAGAGTTATTGTGAATGCTGATACATCCACAGTCCTCACAGACACTTATGTTCACACCAAAAGCCCCGGTTTTACAGTTCATGATGTGAAAAGCTGCTTTTCTGTGGTGAGCAGGAAGCTCATGTGTTTTTTCATAAACAGGATAAAACCGTTCAAAGACATCCTGTATCGTACATGATTTTTCCACGATTACTCACCCCCCATCTCATCAAATGGGCTTTTAATACCGAGCAGAGTCTTATTGCTTACATGAAGATAAATCTCTGTTGATCTTGGATCACGGTGTCCCAAAAGGGCCTGAATATATTTCACGTCACACCCGGCTTCAAACAGATGGCTTGCGAAACTATGGCGCAAACAGTGTGTAGAGACATGCTTCTGAATTCCAGCCCTTTTTGCACTTTTACGGAAGAACTGAATGACACTGTCCTTCACAAGATAATCGCCAGACCATGAACTTGGAAACAGAATCCCTGTTGGTCTGCCGCATTTAAACCAGTATTCTGTAAGTATCTCAAGTGTACGGTCAGCAAGCAGGGTATAACGGTCAAAGCGGCTTTTGCCATCACGGATGTGTATTGTTTTATTGGTGCGTGAAATGTCATCATAGTGAAGGTGCGTGACTTCTGATACCCGAAGACCACCTGAATACATTGTAGCAATCATGGCTTTATGTTTCAGGTTTGGCGTTGCATCCAGAATCGCTGATATCTCTGCTTTCGTAAGTACGATTGGCAGGCTCCTGTCTCTTTTCATACGTGGGATATCATCGTCATCCCAATTCATCTTTAATACTTTTTTATAAAAGAAGCGAATACCGGAATGATAGTGGTTGTATGTTTCCGGTGAAATCCCGGAAAGTCTTTTTTCGGTCAGAAACGTGTCAACATCATCTGTTGTCAGAGCATCTATTGGCTTATCAGTATATTTTAAAAAGTGAGCAACACTTGTACAGTAAGCATGAATAGTAGAATCTCTTAGATTCCGTTTGTTTGCAGCATTTGTAATCTGGCTAAATATTTCATCGTACATAATAAAATCCTCCATGTAAAATCAGTAGTTAATGAAAAACCCTGCTTACATGGAGGTGCATTAGCATAATAAAACCGCTTGTCAGAAAAGCGTTCAAATGGTAGTCTTTTCATGGGCGGTGGTGTCTTTCTGTATTGAATTGTTTTGTGTGGTAACTTTACAATATCAAATACTGGTAAGAATTGCCATTGCCTATTTTATTATTGAGAAAAAGAAAGCTGCGCCACAGCCTTGGCAAGCCATCGCGCAGCGATTTTGTTCAACTTGAAGTTATTGATCTTCTGAATCCAATCCAAGTTCTTTCAACTCTTTTTCGTTTTGGATATCTTCATCAGTTTTCTTTCCAGTGATAGCACTGTAGGCTTCTTTGATGCCATTCTTCACTGCCCATTTGATAACGAAATACAGTGCAATCAAAATAACAATTGCGGTTCCACCGCTTATACCTAATTCATTCCACATAATTCAATCCTCCAACTTCCGATTTTCATTTCCGCCAATTGGAAATTAGCTATTTTTTCATTCCTTACTTTGTAAAATGTTTATGCAACAAAAATTCTGTCGGAATAATTGTAAGCACCATAATTCCTAATTGTAAAAACACCAAATAAACAGAAATCATTTCAAAGTTTGTATCATCTTTCGTTAAAATCAAAATAAAAATCGATAGTATCACCAGGATGATTCCTAAAACAAAGTTTATCCAGCCCCAACACCTGTGTGCATATCTCCATGTTTCATCATTCATCCTTGACATAGTAGTTCGATATCCCGAACTCCCCTGCCGATCTTTAGGAGGCTTATTCTTCCACGTATATCCTAATATAATCATAGATAACGGTACTAAAAGTGAACACGCAGATAAAAATATAAACATTACAGAGATCTCCTCTCAACTTCTGATTAATTTGCTCTAAAGACTAAAGTTGTCATCAAATAAACCCTACCCATATTCCAACCGCTATAAGTATCATGCCTAGTATTCTTCCAATAAATCTCGCCTTTTTATTTCCAAATAAAGCAGTTGTTTCTGAAGTAGTAAATGGAAGCAAAACAACAGTGACCCCCATTACTATAATTCCACTTCCAATCATGCAATTGCGGCTTGACACAACACCATAAAACATAGCTAAAAACCCTAAAATAATGCTCGAAATGAAATACTTAATTTTATGTCTATCTTTTTCAATTATCTTTCTATAGCTGTTTTCGCACTCACTGCTACAAAATTCCAAATTACTATCTAATTCTTTGCCACAATATCTACATTTTTTCATAGTAACTTCCTCGATAATTTTCAAAATTTTATCCAAAAGCTCTCGATTTGTCTTTACTTTATTCTACCATAGTTCATTTTAAAATACTATTCCAATACACACAAAACAGAAAAAAGCGATCCTTTTCGACCGCCTATTTCCACCTACATATATATCGTATTTTTCACTACAATTTCTTCTGCACTGGATTTTATATTAATCATTAATCTAACC
>ENA-OROZ01002432-OROZ01002432.1-human-gut-metagenome-genome-assembly--contig:-NODE-2432-length-14033-cov-4.958721_pt1 | contig 14033 bp, 10 predicted proteins | sample MGYA00242138_ERZ509066 | MGnify/ENA primary metagenome ERZ509066 (study PRJEB26280, sample SAMEA2338691) | human gut metagenome | biome: human gut; feature: human-associated habitat; material: faeces... | reverse complement strand
CCAAGGATCTCGCCGAGCGCTTCCAGAAAAATCCCGAGCAGCTCTACACCGGCGTGCTGAACACGCTCTTCTCCGAGCCTGACGAGGGAAAATAACGTACATAATGAAAAGAGACAGCCGTTCCGCTACTCCTGATAGGGGTACCTTGAAGCGTGTCCTCGGATTAGGCAGGCAGTGCAATTGTACTGTCTGCCTTTTCTGTTGTCTCTCCGCATAGAAGCATATCGTCTGTCTCGTTGAGGTTGAAGTCCCGAAAACAGATGTGGATCTTCTGCGGTGCGTGCTTGGAGTATTTGACCTCTTTCTCATACACGATGATTTTCGCCACAAAGGTGCGGAGCAGTTCCGGGGTCAGTTCCGTCATGTCGGTGAACTTTCTGGCCTTGGCGATGAAGTTCTTGGCGTTGGCCATGCTACTGCGTAGTTTCTCCAGGCGCTCCTCCGTGGCAGGGATGGCTTCAGCCAGCTGCGCTTTCTCCTTGGAGTATGCCTCAGACAGCAAACGGAACTGCTCATTGCTCACCCGTCCCAAGGCGCTGTCCTCATACATCCGCTTGAACACTACATCCAGTTCGCCATCCCGTTTCCGCATCGTGGACAATTCCCGTTCCACCCCCCGGATCTCCTTTGCCACCTCAGTAGATTGCTTTTGCTGAATATATGCGGCGAACCGCTCCGGGTCGCTCCTGGCAAACTCTGTAGCTCTGCGGATTGTTTCCAGCACGATTTCCTTCAGTGCCACTTCCCGGATATAGTGAGCGCTACACACTTCTGCCCCGTCCTTCTTGTAGGTGCGGCAGGTGAAATGATTCTGTTCCGGCTTCATGGTGTGCGCCCGGTGCAATACCATGGGCTTACCGCAGTCCGCACAATACACCAATCCAGAGAACATATTCTGCTCATCCATATTCGTGCGGCGGCGCTTATGAGATCGCACCTCCTGTACGATATCCCAGGTTTCCTGATCCACCAGCTCTTCATGAGTATTCTCAAAGATAAGCCACTCTGATTTGGGGCGTTCACATCGTTTTTTGTCCTTGTAGGACTTGGTGCTGTAGCGAAGGTTGACCGTGTGCCCAAGGTAGACCATGTTCTGAAGCATATCCGCCACCATGTCGCCAGTCCAGTTGTAGGGCCGCTCTGCATTCAGCCCGGAATGGGATGTGCCGAATTTCGTATAGGCGTACATGGATGGACTGTAGATGCATTCTTTCTTGAGCTGCTTTGCAATCTGGGCTGGTCCCATTCCGCCGGCGCACATGGCGAAGATGCGTTTGACGACAGCCGCCGCCTCCTCATCCACCAACAGAGGAGAGTCCTTGGTTGCACCCTTGCGGTAGCCGTAAGGAGCTCGTGTCCCCACCCGGATTCCCCGCTGTGCCTTGGCGTTCACTACATTCCGCACCTTGCGGCTGCAGTCCCGCACGTGCCACTCATTGAACAAATTCTTGAAAGGCATCAGCTCGTTGCTGTTTTCATACTTGGTGTCAACATTGTCGTTGACAGCGATGTAGCGCACATCATTGGAAGGGAATATCTCCTCGATATAAAGACCGGTGTGCAGTTGGTTTCTTCCAAGGCGGGAAAGATCCTTTGTGATGATGACGGCGATGTCGCCGTTGCTCATGTCATCCATCATCTGTTCAAAGGCTGGGCGATTGAAATTCGCGCCGGAATAGCCATCGTCCACATAAAATCTGGTGTTCTGGAACCCATTCTCATCGGCGTACTTTTGCAGGATAAGTTTTTGGTTCTGGATACTGTTGGAGTCGCCCTCCAGATTATCATCTCGGGACAGACGGCAATAGAGCGCCGTGATCTTTTGGTTTGGCTGTAACATATTGACCTCCTTCATAAAATGCCAAACCGATTGAGAGATTGCAACCATACAATACCCTCAATCGGTTTGTTTGTCTATGCGAACCTGTTTTTCAGGCGGAAATATTTTTTGCGTCCTGCTCCAGGTCGATGACCTGTTTCATAAGATCGACCGTAGATTGCGTTCCTCCGAAACTGAATTCCGCGAACACAATGTACTCTCTGCCGCATACATGCTGTCGGCGGCTTTTTATAATCTTGCCGTCCCTTTCTTCCACTGCGGTATCCCGCACTGCCTTGGCAGAGGGAATATCCTCATCTCCATGCTTTTCTTCACTGTAGGAGCGGGGACGCTCATTGTATTTGAATTTATACGCCATATCGTTCCTTTCCCCTGACGCTACAGTCAGGCAACAAAAATAGCAGACCGTTACATGGTCTGCTGCTGTGTTTGTTCTGCCTGCTGATCTTCGGTCCACTGCTGTTCTGTAGATGATTGCTCATCCTGTGTGAGCACCATGGCTACGCCGGCCACCAGTCCGATGACAGCGCCGATATTTTTGGCTTCCTGTTCTGCCTGGATACGGCGGTAACGTTCCTCGACATCTTCGTTACCATCATCCAGTAACGCTCCAGTTACCGCCAGACCATACGGTCCAGCGTGGAGCGGCTTCATAGAAACAGGTTGCGGATGTTGCTGACCACTGTCGCTGTGCCATACCCCATCCCCAGCAGTGCCGCCACGATGAGCAGTACCAGTACGATCCATTTGGCCACTACGATCAGGTCGAAGTCCGGAAGCCAGTCCAGCCATTTGCAGGAATGCTTTTCTTTCTTCTTCCCAGCCTGTTCCAGCAGAGTGGTCATCTCCGTCAACGATTTCTGGATCTCCGCCATGCTGTTCTGCACCGCTGTCAGGTCTGTGTGTGATCTCAGGTTCGGAAGATACTCCCGCATTCCACGCACTTCCCACCCGATGGATTCTGTCTTCTGTGTCAGCATCGTCAGAGCCTCCGGCAGCGGACACTGGATGACAATGGGCGTGATCGGTGAACTCGACTCCCGCGCTGTCGGCTGCGGTGAAGGCTCGGGCCGGTTCAGGGCCATGAGCTCGTCCATAGATAATTTCTTCTCTGATCCTGAATTCATATTCCATGTTCTCCTTTAAATATTTGTCGCCGAACAGCAGACGGTCCCGACACTGCCAACCACTCGGCGTGGTATAGGTGATATTTTTTCGGGACTTTTCCCAACGAACCTTGTAGCCCTCGCTCTCCATCAGCGCAATGAACTCCTCGCGGTTGGAAGCGTGGCGCATACAGTCGTTGATGATGTTCATGAGTTGCAGCTTCTTGCTCTGACCACGGGCCGCCGTGTGATACTCACCGATGGTCATAGTCTTGGTTTTCTGTTTTCTCTCCTTGGGCTTGAACACAGGAAGGGAAAATTCTATGCACACCTGGTCGTTGCGCTGCCGCAGTTCCTGGAGCTGCTCCTTTGCGATATGCAGTTTCCGTCCGGTATCGAAGTTGACCGAGTTGATGAGGAAGTGGGAATGGATGTGTTCCCGGTCTGCATGAGTGCAGACCAGAACTTCATAGCCTTCGTAGTACTCAGCCAGCTTCAGCGCGGCGGCGTGAGCAGTGACAGGATCGACCGCTTCGTCTTTTGGGAAGCTCTGCACCATGTGGTAGAACAGCACGCCATCCGTTTTGTGATATAACCGCTTGGTCGTCATGAAGTCTGCGTAGACAGATTCCGGCTGGCAGTTGATGCCTGTAACCAACCGCTGCCCCTCGAACTGGGTCTTCTTATCCTGCATGGTGTACCGCATCACGGCGCCCATGCAACCGGTGGTCTGTCCCCGCTTGTAGTTGGTGAAGCTGATGATCGCCATAGCTCACCAGCCCTTTCGTTCCAGGAGCATACGGACGGCATCACGGAGTTCAGAGAACACCTGAAGCATACAGTCCAGCTTGATCACCGTCACTCGTCCCATGTGAGCCAGGGTCACGAGCTGATTCAGATTCCTGCCGATAGACTTCAGCTCCTTCAGCACTTCTTTCAGTCCGTCAATGATAACGACCTGCTTTCCCAAACAGCAGGCCGTCACATAATCGCTCATGGACATGCCAGAGCGTTTCGCCAATTCCTTGATGGTCTCCCGGTCTTCGGATGCCATACGGGTGCTAAACTTAATATCTTTTTTCATGCTATTTCCTCCAGTCTTTCGTAAAAGTGGGGTGTGGGGTGGTGCCCCGCAAACAGGCGGAAGGCGGGCGGCGGCTGTGCCGGTGACCAGACAAACGCGATGCTGGCCACCTCCAAGGAGGTGATTCTCCCGCACCGGACACCCGCGCTCCGCTTTCGGCCACAAATGGCCACAAACGGCGTTTCTTTTTCCCTGCGGAAATTTACTCGCCACGCCCAGAAACCTCCCGCAAATCTCCGCACAGCGCCCCAACAGGGTCAACAGGGTCGACCGTCGGGGCACCTTGGGTATCGTCACTTTCGGCACGGCGAAGCTCAATGAGCCGCTTTCCGTTGCTGCGGCGCACCACACCGGAAATGCCGATTTTGCTTAGCGTGTCAAGGCTTTGCAGGATCAGGCGGGATACTTTCTTGGGCGAGATACGCTCCGTACCTACAGGGTCGATCTTCTCAGACAGCTCTGTGGGAGTGCCGATAAATTTCGTACGGTCGCGCATCAGTTCAGAGACCAGATAGGTGATCCGGTCGCCCAGTAGCTCCGGCTGCGTTCTGCTGTCTGCTACCATCTCCCACACGTTTTCAACGTTGCGTTCCAGAGACAACTCCCGGTATTCAATGTCACGACCGATGCAGGAGAGCTTCGCCTTACCGCTGCCGCGCCGATCTTCCACCAGAGTAAAACTGGAATCCACCGCCCCGCTGATGGCTGTCGTACCGGAGATGCGGTTGAACACATCATCGGCAGTTTCCTTTCGCAGATGATGGATCAGCAGGATGGCGATGCCGTGCTTGTCCGCCAGCCGCTTCAGCACGGACAGGTCCCGGTAGTCATTGGCGTAGGTGGCATCGTGGACGGGGCGGACCATCTGCAGCGTATCGACGAGGACCAGAACAGTATCCGGGTGAGCTACGAGGAAGCCCTCCACCTGCTCCTCCAGCCCCTGGCCGATGGGAGCGCACTCCGTACAGAAATGGACGCTGTCCGGCGCGTCCTCTGTGATCTCGAAGAGGCGGTTCTGGATGCGAAGGACGGAGTCCTCCAGGCAGAGATAGAGGGTGGTGCCCTGCTTCACGCTCATTCCCCAGACCGGTTCTCCCTTGGCCACCGTCACCGCCAGCCACAGGGCCAGCCAGGACTTGCCCACCTTGGGTGAACCCGCCAGGATATGCAGACCCTGAGAGATCAGCGTGTCCACCACAAAATTGGGCGGCTCCAGCGGACGGTCCATCAGCGTCCTACCGTCCACCGTGACCAGAGGACGGTCCATTTTGTTGCTCATAGTCAGTACCTCCAATTCAAAATATCTGAATACAAAAATCTCCCACCTCGAAAGAAGTGGGAGTAGTATTCTTTTAGAGGAGCAGTGCCCACAGGACTTTTGAGCATCCCCTTGCCCCTCTGCTTGTATTGTGGTGGAAAAGATGATATCCTGATAAAAAGCATGGGCAGATTAAAAATCAAGTAGGACAAATTATTGCAGAGGAGGGGGCCAGCGGAAATGGAGGGGAGCATCATATTCTATACCTACGGCAGCACCTTGGAGCTGAACGGGCAGCAGTTTGAGGCAGGCAGGCTGACCGAAGATCTGCTGAATCTATCACCGGATGACTACCACCCCCTGCACGAACGGATGGTGCGCATCCGTACCCTTATGGACATCTACGAGTATGTCCGCAAGAGTGAACTTTGGTGGAAACTGAATGATGAGATGGAGCAGCTCTGTCAGGAACTTCGCCGATATACTGTGTTCCGCTTGCTACCGGACGATTGCTATGACGCTTTCTTTTCGGTGATACGGGAGATCACAGGACAGTTCAGCTTGTTTCCTCCCGAGGAGCACAGCCTTTCAGAGTATGATCAGACAAAACTTCTCAGCGCCTCAGCGGAAGAATTCTTCCAGAGCGATGATGGGGACAGCGATCCTGAAATCTCCTTGGGACTGCTGGATCTGTTTCGTCGCAGAGAGGGCAGCGAGGAAAAGGGCGAGTTGTTTTATTACGAGATGTTTCGCCTCCTGGGAGCGTGCGAAGATACCTGGAGTGCCTACAAGAAATACATCGACCGCTACATGATGTATCTTCACGACATCCGTGCCTTTGTTCCTACCATCCGGAATTTCATCAAGTTTATCCTCTCCACACTCACGACCAATGGGCCGGAAAGTTATGCGGCAGCGCTCTATGGTTTCTATAACGATGATCGCACCGCAGAGAAGCTGATCGTCAACCCCATCACTTACCACGGGGACTGCTACAGGAGACACGATGAATATATGCTCTCCTATGTCCCGCGGGAGCTGCCGGACGGCTCCATGGCCATCTGTCAGGAGCATGTGACGGACAGCTTACAGGCGCTGATGAAGGCAGACTATATGCTGGCCCTGAATAGCGGACACAACATCCGCCGCTGCATCATCTGCGGGAAATACTTCATGCTGAAGAGCGGCGTCCACGCTTTGTACTGCGAAGGGGCCTGTCCCCACGCTCCTGGCTACACCTGTCGGCAATTTGGCACGGTGGAAGTTCAAAAGGAACTGGCAAAGAACAACCCTAAGGTGAAGGCCAAGCTGACTGCCTTTTCCAGGATCACGAAGGATATGCAGCGGGGAGCTATCTCTCAGGAGGATGCCAGAAGAGCCAAGGATCATGTGCGAGACCGGCTCTACGATGCGCTGCGCAGCCCGGATATCTCTGTTGAGGAGTTTTCTGAACAAATATCTACTGCGCAAGTGTATGAATATTGCCGCATCACCAGAGTGAGCAAGCCCCGAGGGCGTCCACCGAAAGCAAAGGCGGGTGGGACCCATGACCAATGAGGAACTGGTCCGCCGATATTACGGCGGTGATGAGCGCGCGCTGGAGGAGTTGTACCGCAGGAATCTCGGGCTGATCCGGCGCATCGCCCGGGAGACTGCCAGAGAGTTCAACTGTCTGCATATGGACAGGGAAAGACCGGGAGAGTTGTCCGGCTATACGAAAACGATTCTGGAGGATCTTTGCGGCGAGGGTGCGTTGGAATTTCTGACACGGGTCCAGAGCAGAGAATACGATGAGAGCCGTGCTGTGCTTGCCACCTACCTGTACCCACATCTGAAAGGCCGGATGACCCGTTGGCTGGAGCAACATATCGGAAATCTTTCTCTGAGCAAGCACGAGATGGATGCTGTCCGGCAGGCACAAAGGCTATATCATTCAGGTCAGTTCAGCATCGAAGAGATCGCGGAGAAAATAGATGTCCTTCTGGAACAGGCTGTCAAGCACATCCGTTACAACACCCATTTTGTTGGTGTCAATGATCTTATCCCTGGGAGCTATGACGGTGATCCCTTTGAGCGGCTGATGCCTGGGAATCTCTCTGTTTCTGCGGAGCAGGTCGTGTATCGAAAAGTCTGCATTGAGCTGCTGCAGGAACTATTTGATGCTCTCCCGAAGAAGGACAGGGACATCCTCGGAAAATTCTACGGCGTATTCGGATTTGAAAAAACTTCGCTGAAGGAAATCGGCATGTACCACATGATGAAGGAGTCCGCCGTGGAAAAGGCAAAGGAGCGTGCTGTCACAAAGCTGAAAAAAGCCTATCCGGGTAGCAGGCTGCAGATCTGGAGGAATGTTCATCGTATGATACGCAGACCGATCCTGCCAGCGAAGGATGACAGAGCACTGCGGCGCAGCTTCACGACTTCGACCCTACGAAATCAGGAGTCTGGAAGATCGTAGTTTCGATACAGTCTGGAGAGAATTTTGCGCAGACAGGAGACCGCAACAGTCCCCTTTAGGACATGTTTAGGAAAAATCAAGAGTCATACTCGCTTTTTTATACGTTCCGTGCTACAATGCAGAAAAACACGAAAGGCCGGCAACTATGGCTACACATATTTTAGTCGTCGATGACGAGACTGCGATCGCAGATCTGGTGGAGGTCTATCTGAAAAACGAAGGCTTCACCATCCACAAATTCTATAACGCCTCCGACGCCTTGGCTTGTGTGCGGACGACACGCTTGGATCTGGCGGTGCTGGACGTGATGCTGCCGGACATGGACGGCTTTACCCTCTGCCAGCGCATCCGGGAGGACCACCTGTTCCCCATCATCATGCTCACCGCAAAGGTGGAGGATATGGACAAGATCATGGGGCTGACCTTGGGAGCGGACGACTACATCACCAAGCCCTTCAATCCTCTGGAACTGGTGGCCCGGGTCAAGACTCAGCTGCGCCGCTACACCCGGTACAACCCCAGGGAGGGGACAGTCCAGGAGGTCACCGAATACGACTTTCGAGGCCTTCAGATCTCCAAGGCCACTCACAAGTGCGTCCTGTTCGGCGAGGAACTGGCCCTGACGCCCTTGGAATTCTCCATTCTCTGGTATCTATGTGAGCACCAGGGGAATGTGGTGTCCAGCGAGGAACTGTTTGAACATGTTTGGGGCGAGGCGTTTATGGACAGCAACAACACCGTCATGAGTCACATCGCCCGGCTACGGGAAAAGATGCACGAGCCCAGCCGAAAGCCCAAATTCATCAAGACCGTTTGGGGGGTGGGGTACACCATTGAGTAAGAAAGGAAATACCCGCAGCCGCCGGAGGTCTTTGCGCATCTGGGGCGGCTACCTGCTGGTTCTCATGGCTTGGGTGGTCGCAGTGATGGCCTTGGCATTCCTGGGCTTCATCATCTGCGCCAGCATCACCTGGCAGCCCTCGCCGCTCTACGACTTCCTGAATTGGGTTCGAGACTACATCGTTCTGGTCTGCATCGTCACAGTGCTGGCGGGCTGGGTGGTCATCAGCTTCTATTTTATCTCCAAGCCCATCAAGCAGCTGGACGTGGTGGCCAATGCGGCAGAGCAATTATCCCGCCCCAGTGAGGAGCCCATCCAGCTGCCGGATTCCCTGGAGGACATCTCCATCCAGCTGAATCTGGCCCGGGAGCAGGCTCTCCGGGACGCCCGGGCAGCCCGGGAGGCAGAACAGCGGAAAAACGACCTAATCGTCTATCTGGCCCACGACCTGAAAACGCCCCTGACCAGCGTCATCGGCTACCTGACCCTCCTGCGGGATGAGCCTCAGATCTCCCCGGAGATCCGGGCCAGGTACACCGGCATCGCCCTGGAGAAGGCGGAGCGGCTGGAGGACCTCATCAACGAGTTCTTCGACATCACCCGCTTCAACCTCTCTCGCCTGGAGCTGGAGCGGCAGAGCGTGGACCTGACGCGGATGCTGGAGCAGGTCGCCAGCGAATTCCGCCCCATTTTCGCAGAATCGGGGCTGTCATGCAGCCTGGATCTGCCGCCCAAGCTGCACTATTCCTGTGACCCGGATAAGCTGGCAAGGGTCTTTGATAATCTCCTGCGCAACGCGTCTTATTATAGCCTGCCGGACAGCACGGTGGAAATTGCCGGACGGATAGAGGCCGGGAAAATCGTACTCACCTTCTCCAATGCGGGAAAGAACATCCCCCAGGAGAAATTGGACCGGATCTTTGAACAGTTATTCCGTCTGGACAGCTCCCGCGCCACCCGGACAGGTGGTGCGGGCCTTGGCTTAGCCATCGCCAAGGAGATCGTGGAGCTCCACGGCGGGACCATTCGGGCGGACAGCACCGAGGATCGGATCACCTTCACCATCTGTCTTCCGTCAGACCATTCAGAAGCGCCGTAAGAAAATCACAAGAATTTCGCAGAAAACTTGCAAGGCATCCGTTGGTAGATAGACAAGTATGAAACGCCTGGTTCTGGTACCATTTCAGTATCAGAACCAGGCGCTTTATTTTGATTAGGAGGTCTTATCCCATGAAAACCATTCTCGTTCTCTTCGGCGGATGCTCCACGGAGTACGAAGTTTCTCTCCATTCCGCCTATGCGGTGCTGTCCCACATGGACCCCGCCCGCTATACTCCTTTGGCTGTGGGCATCACACGGGAGGGGCAGTGGCTCTGCTATACCGGCGACCTCTCCCGGCTGGAGGACGGTACTTGGCAGCAGGCGGCAGACTGTATCCCCTGCACCCCGCTGGTGGAACGGGAGGCCCACGCTTTACTACTGCTGGACGGCTCCGGCCGCCGTCTCCTCTTTGACGCGGTATTCCCAGTCCTCCACGGCAAGAACGGCGAGGACGGTACGGTACAGGGACTCTTTGAACTGGCCGGGGTCCCGGTCATCGGCTGCGGGACATTGTCCAGCGCCTTGTGCATGGACAAGGACCGGGCCCACCAGCTGGCGGCCCTGGCCGGCATCCGGGTCCCCCGGAGCCACGTCTTTCATTCCAGCGATGATTTCAGCCGGATCGCCCAGGCAGCGGAGGAACTGGGATACCCGGTGTTTGTCAAGCCGGTCCGGGCCGGTTCCTCCTTCGGTATTACCAAAGTCTCCGGGCCGGAAGAGCTGCCCGCCGCCATGGAGGAGGCATTCCGCCACGACAGCGCCGTGATCCTGGAGGAGACGATCCCCGGCTTTGAGGTGGGCTGCGCGGTCATGGGCAACGAGGAACTGACCGTGGGCCTGGTGGACGAGATTGCGCTGTCGGAGGGCTTTTTCAACTATGAGGAGAAGTACACCTTAAAGACCTCCGCCATCCACTGTCCCGCCCGCATCCCGCCGGAGAAGGCGGCAGAGATCCAGGCAGCGGCAAAAACCATTTACCGTGCCCTGGACTGCCGGGTATTCGCCCGGGTGGATCTGTTCCTCACCCCGGATGGGGAGATCGTCTTCAATGAGGTCAACACCATCCCCGGCTTCACCGCCCACAGCCGCTACCCCAGCATGATGCAGGGCATCGGCATTTCCTTTGGGGAGCTGGTGACCCGCCTGATCGAGTTGGGGGTGGCGGGATGAGAACCGTGTCGATTCCCCGGGAGCAGATTTTTCAGGGGCCGCTGGTCCTGGTCAACCGGGCGCATCCCCTGCATGAAAAAGAGCGATCTGCGCTGACCTCGGTGGACCCGCACCACCCCGACATTCTTCTTGAAAGCCGGGCACGGCAGCTACTGTCTGCCTGTATCCAAAAGGCGGGGGGACAGCGGGAGATCGTGCCGGTGTCCGGCTGGCGGAGCCAGCAGGAACAGCAGCGGATCTGGGACGACTCCATGGCGGAGCATGGGGAGACATTTACCCGCCAGTATGTGGCCCTTCCAGGATGCAGTGAGCATCAGACCGGCCTCGCCATCGACCTGGGAAAGGCTGCCGGATACATCGACTTCATCCGGCCTGCCTTTCCCTATGACGGCGTCTGCGGAAGATTTAGGCGTCTGGCGGCCCGGTACGGCTTTATCGAACGCTACCAGCGGGGCAAGGAGGAAGTCACCGGGATCTCGGCTGAGCCGTGGCACTTCCGCTATGTGGGGGCGCCCCACGCCCAGCTGATGGAAACCAACGGGCTGTGTCTGGAGGAGTACCGGGACTTTTTGCGGCAGGGGGCCGGAGCGTCGCTCTGGAAAACGGCCGCATGGCCCAGGTGTTCTATGTGCCCGCCGCCGGAACCGTCACAGAGGTGCAAGTGCCGGAGGGCTGCTGCCAGATATCCGGCGACAATGTGGAGGGATTTATCCTGACATGGTGGGGGGATACCCATGAGAACGGCTAAGAAAACCGTCCCGACTTTGGACCTCTTTCGTCTGGCGGCAGTCCTGCTGGTGGTGATGAACCACACCTCGCCCCTGGCGGATGTGTCTGCCATGGCTGATTTCTGGCTTACCCGGGTACTGGCCCGGGTGGCAGTCCCATTCTTTCTGATGACCACTGGGTACTTTCTGAGCCGGAATCACTGGGCTGGTGTGGGGCGGCAGCTGAAAAAGCTCTGCCTGCTCTACGGCGTCTGCATCCTTTTGTATCTGCCAGTGAATTTCTATGCCGGCAGCTTCACCGGTCCGGCGGATGTTTTGCGGAAACTGCTGGTGGACGGCACCTTCTACCACCTGTGGTATTTCCCGGCGACCATTCTGGGCATCGTCATCGCCCGGTGGCTCAGCCGGCTGGGCCTGCGGGTGGCTCTGCCTGTGGCGGCGCTACTCTATCTCATCGGTCTGGGCGGGGACAGTTACTATGGACTGGTTTCCCAGATCCCGCTGCTTCGGACCCTTTACGACGGCATTTTTACACTGTGCGGCTATACCCGCAATGGCCTGTTCTTCGCGCCACTGTTCCTTCTGCTTGGGGCCGCCGGAAGGCGGTGGAACCAAAAGCTGTCTCTGGCGGGCTTCTTCCTCTCTCTGGCAGCCATGAGCGCCGAGGGGCTGTGGCTCCATCGCATGGATGTCCAGCGCCACGACAGCATGTACCTCGCCCTCCCCCTGTGCATAGTATGCCTTTTTTCTCTGCTGCTGGGCGGAAACAAGGGCGAGTCCAGGAAAGTCCGGGAATTTTCCACAGCCATGTATGTGCTCCATCCCCTCTGCATCGTACTGGTCCGGGGAGCGGCAAAGCTACTGGGACTGGGAGAAATGCTCATTGAAAACAGTGTTCTCCATTTTATTTTGGTGCTGGCGCTCAGTGCGCTGCTCTCCGCCCCTTGCCTGCTGAGGCTTCAAAAGAAGCCCAGCCCCACCGCTCGGGCCTGGCGGGTGGTGGATCTGGCGGCCCTTGGGCACAACGCCCAGGTGCTGCGGAACACATTGGCCCCGGGGACAGAGCTGATGGCGGTGGTAAAGGCGGAGGCCTACGGTCACGGCGGGGCAGTGACCGCCCGCACCTTACAGCGAGCGGGCGTCCGGGCCTTTGCCGTGGCCTGCCTGGCCGAGGGGATTGCTCTGCGAAAGGCGGGCATCCGGGGGACGATCTTGATCTTAGGTTATACCTCCCCGGAGGAAGCTCCGCTCTTGACACGATGGCATCTGACCCAGACGGTGGCGGATATTGACCACGGGCGGGCCTTGGCAGCCAGAGGGCGGCGTGTCCATGTCCATCTGGCCCTGGACACGGGGATGCACCGGCTGGGCATCCTGGCGGAAAACCGGAAGGAGATCCTGGAGGCATTCCGGCTTCCAAACCTGGTAGTGGACGGTGTCTTTTCTCATCTATACGTCTCGGACAGTCTGGAAGCCGAAGATGTTGCCTACACCCAGGAGCAGCTGACCTTGTTCTATGATACGGTGGCCTGGCTCCGAACTGCCGGATATGATCCCGGCAAAGTTCATATCCAGTCCAGCTATGGACTTTGGAACCTCCCAGCTCAGCCCTGTGACTATGTCCGGGCTGGAATCGCACTCTATGGAGTTCGAAGCGATGATGCGCCTGTTCAGCGAAGCCTTGACCTGCGGCCGGTTCTGTCTCTCCGGGCCAGAGTGGCCAGTATCCGCACTGTGCAAGCCGGAGAGAGCGCCGGGTACGGGCGGGTCTTTCAGGCAGAGCAAGAAACCAAACTGGCGGTGGTCACCATCGGCTACGCGGACGGTCTGCCCCGGGATCTGCCTCAGCGGGGCGGCCAGGTGCTGATTCAGGGCCGGCGTTGTCCTATGGTGGGGCGGATGTGCATGGACCAGTTGCTGGTGGACGTCAACGATCTTTCGGAGGTCGCTCCTGGCGATACAGTGACTATTATCGGCCGGGATGGCGGTCAGGTGATTCGGGCAGAGGAACTGGCTGCATGCTGTGGGACGATTACCAACGAACTGCTCTCCCGGTTAGGCATGCGGTTACCCATTGTTTCTGGTTAAAGAGCGGTAGGGAATTTTACAAAGATTCCGGTTCGGATTTCAACATGAATATACCTTTAAACAGGAATAGCCACCAACCACGATGAAATGGTTGATGGCTATTCCCGTTTGGTCGACACCAAGAGATTCTCTCAATCGGTTTAATCTGGTGTTTTCAAGATGTCCTTATGAGGAGTCGCCATTGGCCGGTCATTTTTTGTTGAGGGGTAAGAACTTTGTAGGGGCCGATGCCCACATCGGCCCGCGCAGAATGCACCGTTTTTACGGTAATCTGCGGCGAATTCGCAACTTCCAGGCGGGCCGATGTAGGCATCGGCCCCTACAAACGAATGCGCAAGCGCATACGGATTTGCCGAAGA
>ENA-OROZ01002421-OROZ01002421.1-human-gut-metagenome-genome-assembly--contig:-NODE-2421-length-14100-cov-4.135351_pt1 | contig 14100 bp, 9 predicted proteins | sample MGYA00242138_ERZ509066 | MGnify/ENA primary metagenome ERZ509066 (study PRJEB26280, sample SAMEA2338691) | human gut metagenome | biome: human gut; feature: human-associated habitat; material: faeces... | reverse complement strand
GAGCGCCACCTTGCCAAGGTGGAGGTAGCGAGTTCGAGCCTCGTAGCCCGCTCCAAAAAGAAACACCACCCACTCGGGTGGTGTTTCTTTTTGGAGCACTTTCGATTTGCGCTGCAAATCGCCCGCCTGCGGCGACTTTTATAGAAAAGCGGAGGGAAACCCGCAAAGGTTTCCCCCGCAAACACCCCCTTCCTCGCGAAGAACGAAGGATTCTGCATTCGTCAGACGAAAAGAACTTGCTGCCGACACCCATGCGCGAAGCGCATTTTAATCAGAGGTGAGGCAGGGTTTCTGCGTCGAGCGCATAAGCTCCATACCCCGTGCATGGATCTAAACGTCCCCACCCGAATGGATGGGGCTTTTTGCTTCGACTGCAAAAGGCGTAAACATACTCAAACAGGAGGAACTGAACGGTTCTCCTTGGAATTTGCTGCCGCTCCGCCCTGCTTGTGATGGGTTGAGTGGCGGATAGCCTGCTCTTTTTTACAAAATAATCAGCGTTCTGGAGCAGCTCATTCTACACATAAAGAGAAAATCCAGATCCCGGTGGAATGGTGCGTTGTACAGCGGACGTTTGTCTGTGAAACGTGAGCGGCTTACAAGGGAATCTTTTTGGAATGCGAAGGAATTATAGAGAAATCTACAAACCGGTTTCCGGTTAAAGTGAATGATATTGTGCGATTTCCGTAAATCTATTGTTAAAATTAACAAAGATTATATACGATTCTTGTGAATTTCAGCACTTGAACTTCTGGGTTAGAGTGCTAATATGTAAGCGAAAACAGGCGAGTAAACGTTTTTGCGCCTGCTTCAGAAGAAAAAACGTGTTTTTGGAAGGAGAGTTCAAGATGATTAGCTTTTTCATTTGCCTGGCACTGCTGATCGGCGGCTATTTCACCTATGGCTCCCTGGTGGATCGGACCTTCGGGCCCGATGACCGTGAGACTCCCGCTGTCAAGATCAATGACGGCGTGGACTACATGGTTCTGCCCCAGTGGAAGCTGTTCATGATCCAGCTGCTGAACATTGCTGGCTTGGGTCCCATCTTCGGCGCTTTGAGCGGTGCTCTGTGGGGTCCTGTTGTGTTCCTGTGGATCACCTTCGGTACCATTTTCGCCGGTGCTGTCCACGATTACTTCTCCGGTATGCTCAGCGAGCGTAACGAGGGCGCCTCTATCTCCGAGATCTCCGGCATCTACCTGGGCGGCACCATGAAGAATGTCATGCGTGTGTTCAGCGTTGTGCTGCTGATCATGGTCGGTACCGTGTTCGCCGTGGGCCCTGCTGGTCTGATCCAGCTCCTGTTCTCCAACGGCGGCAGCACCGGTATCCTCACCAACAAGCTGTTCTGGCTGGTGCTGATCCTGGTGTACTATTTCATCGCCACCTTCCTGTCCATCGACAAGATCATCGGTAAGATCTATCCCGTGTTCGGCATCTGCCTGATCATCATGGCTGTTGGTGTGGCCGTGGGTATCTTCACCAAGGGTTATGTGATCCCCGAGATTTGGAACAACTTCACCAATATGCATCCTCAGGGCACTCCCATCTGGAGCTTCATGTTCATCACCGTGGCCTGCGGCGCTATTTCCGGCTTCCATGCCACCCAGAGCCCCTTGATGGCTCGCTGCATGAAGAGTGAGAAGCAGGGCCACTTCGTGTTCTACGGCGCCATGGTGTCCGAGGGCATCATCGCTTTGGTCTGGGCTGCTGCCGGCTGCGCAATCTACACCGGCGCTGATCTGCTGGCTATGGGCGGCGGCGGCTCCACCACCGTGTACGACGTCTGCTCCAAGACCATGGGCGGCGTGGGCATCGCTCTGGCTATGCTGGGCGTTATCGCCTGCCCCATCACCTCCGGCGATACGGCCTTCCGTTCCGCTCGTCTGGTGCTGGCTGACTGGTTCCACATTGAGCAGAAGTCCATCAAGGGCCGTCTGACCCTGTGCATCCCCGTGCTGGGCATCGGCGCGATCCTGGGCGTGGGCAACGCTCTGGGCAAGATCGACTACACCATCATCTGGCGTTACTTCAGCTGGACCAATCAGACTCTGGCCATGATCGTGCTGTGGGCCGCTTCCATGTACCTCTTCTATGAGAAGAAGAACTACTGGATCACCGCTGTCCCCGCTACCTTCATGAGCGCTGTGTCCATCACCTACTTCATGCTGGGCAACGAGTGCCTGGGCCAGTTCCTGAACCACAAGACTGCTGACGGCGCGGTTGTTTACAACACTGCTGTTGCTTATCCCGTCGGCATCATCGCTGCTGCGCTGTTCCTGGGCATCTTCCTGTACAGCATCAAGAAGCGCGACGTGAAGCCTCAATACGAAACTCTGGGCAAGTAAGCTCTGAGTAATCAATCCGAAAGCGGCGGAAAGACTCTCTCCTTTCCGCCGCTTTTGAAGCTATCAATGAACGATCACGGAGGAACACTATGTTATTTGCGCCTGTGCGTCTCGGCAGCACCGCCCTGTCGGCGGAAGTCCTGACTGCGGATGTTAAAAACTGCAAGCACTTCGGACCTTGCGGTGTAGGGGAAAAAGCGCTGTATCTGAACGGTTTCCTGTTTGACCGGCACTACTATGTGGCGCTGGGGGATATCCGCCGGGTATTCAAGCGGGTCGCCATGAGCAAGGGCGGTTTCACCGGAAACGGCGTCTTTGGCGCCATTCCGTACCTGGTGGTAGAATACGGTGACGGTACGCAGAAGCAATGCACCTTCAAGCGGGAGGACAATGTGGATGATCTGCTGGCCTATCTGGCGAAGGTTTGTCCCGGTCTGCCGCTGCACAGCGTTCAGGCGGAGCAGCGCCTTGCCCGGAAGGCACAGGAGGAAGCCGTCCGGTATCTGGACGTGCTGACGCCGGAGGCACAGGCGGCCCGGGAGAAGCTGGAAAAGGCCAGAACCTTCCTCGCCGGCTATCCGAAGCTGACGGACCGGCTTTCCACTGCGGCCAAGGCCAAGCGGGTCAATGAGCACACCAATCCCGCCCATAAATGGGTGGCGCTGGCCATCGTGCTGGCGGGCCTGATCGCCGCAGTCTACGGCGTCATTGCCTGGCGGCGGCAGGAGGGCTTCGGTATGTACTTCACCCTGCTGGGCCTGGCGGTGGTGTTCCTGTTCTCCGGTACGCAGGTCATTCCCACCATGAAGAACAACAAGCGGGCGGTCACCGCCGCTTGGGAGCAGGCCCAGAAGGACATGGCCGGAGTGCTGCCGGAGCATTTCCCTCTGCCTGCACGGTATGCCCATCCCGTTGTGCTGGACCGGATGATCCGCGTCCTGCGGGAGGGCCGCGCTCAGAACGCCGAGGAGGCGCTGGCGGTGGTCAAGGCGGATCTGAAGGCCCTGAACGCCGATGTGCAGGTCTCTCAGGAGGAATATGACGAGGTCGTGGCCATCAAGCCCATGTTCCTGGTCAGTGATTACGAGTGATCGTATTATAAGGTATATAGGTATGCAAAAAGCGGAGGCCGTCGGCCTCCGCTTTTCTAATGCAACAACTTTTTTCGCTCTTTCCAGTCCGGCAGGTATCGCTCCAGCAGCGCGTAAAAGCCGGGGCCGTGGTTCATCTCCCGGAGATGGCACAGTTCATGGACCACCACCAACTCCACTGCTTCCTCTGGACAGCACATCAGGTAGCAGGAAAAGCACAGACTGCCCTTGCTGGAGCAGCTCCCGTAGCGTTTTCTGGCCGTGGTGATCCGAAGACCGGTGGGGTGGACCTCCATGATGGAACTCCAGTGAGCCACTTTCTCCGGCAGAATAGCCTGTGCCTGTGTTTTCAGCGCCTGAGTCTCCGGAGCATCCGGCGGCGGCAGAGTGGGGCGGGCGGCCTGCTTCGCCAGATGGTGGGCGATCCAGTCCTTATGTTTTTCTACAAATGCGTCGATCTCCCGCCGGGAGATCCGCAGAGGGGCTCGGACGATCAGCTGTCCCTCCCGCGTCAGCTCCAGTGCCAGAGTTTTCCGGCGGGAGCGGATCAATTCATACGTGTTCATAAGAGCAGTATAGCACCTTCGTCAAGTCCTTGAGGAAAATGAGCAATTTTTGTACTAATTGTAAATTTTGCTGGATGCGTAATCGTTTTTATGATATTAGCGTTGACATGTATCGAATAAAGGGTATACTAAAATCAGAATATAATTAAAGGAGGTTCTTCTATGCCTGCAAAAAAGAAAACAGCGCCTGTTAAGCTCACCGCAAATCCGCGCGGCAGCGCCCGTGTTTCTAAAAAACCGCCTCTGACGCCTGCACAGCTGAAGCAGATCGACGCGTATTGGCGCGCATCCAATTACCTCACCGCCTGCCAGCTCTATCTGCTGGATAACCCCCTGCTGGAGCGGCCTCTGACCGCCGCGGACCTGAAACAGACCATCGTGGGCCACTGGGGTACCTGCCCGGGCCAGAACTTCATCTATACGCATTTGGACCGGGTCATCAAGCGGGATGATCTGGACATGATCTACCTCTCCGGCCCCGGTCACGGCGGCAACGCTATGGTGGCGCAGGACTGGCTGGACGGCAGCTATACCGAGGTCTATCCCAATATCACCCGGGATAAGGACGGCATGAAAAAGCTCTTCAAGCGGTTCTCCTTCCCCGGCGGTATCCCCAGCCATGTGGCACCGGAGACCCCCGGCTCCATCCATGAGGGCGGCGAGCTGGGCTATTCTCTGGCCCACGCCTTCGGCGCTGTGGCGGATAACCCCAGCCTGATCGCCGCCTGCGTGGTGGGTGATGGCGAGGCCGAGACCGGCCCGCTGGCTACCTCCTGGCACGGCAACAAGTTCATGAACCCCATTACCGACGGTGCGGTGCTGCCCATCCTGCACCTGAACGGCTTCAAGATCGCCAACCCCACCATCTTCTCCCGCATGAGCCATGAGGAAGTGGAGAGCTTCTTCCGGGGCTGCGGCTGGGAGCCTCGCTTCGTGGAGGGCAGCGAGCCTGCCGAGATGCATCAGAAGATGGCCGCCACGGTGGACTGGGCCATCCGTGAGATCAAGCGTATTCAGGAATATGCCCGTACCAGCGGCGACGCCAGCCGCCCCCGCTGGCCCATGATCGTCCTGCGGACACCCAAGGGCTGGACCGGCCCCAAGGAAGTGGACGGTCACGTTCTGGAAGGCAGCTGGCGGGCTCATCAGGTGCCCATTTCCATGGGACCTGATACGGAAAAGCATCTGCCCGAATTGGAGGAGTGGCTTCGTTCCTACAAGCCGGAGGAGCTGTTCAACGAGGACGGCACACCGGTTGAACTGATCGCCTCCTTCCCGCCTGCCGGGACCCGCCGCATGGGTGCGAACCCACATGCCAACGGCGGCCTGCTGCTGCGGGATCTCCGCACCCCAGATTTCCGGGACTATGCTGTGGACGTGAAGGCTCCCGGCGCGGTGGAGGCGCAGGATATGTATGTTCTCGGCACCTACGTCCGGGACGTGATGAAGCTGAACCTGGACGCCCGGAACTTCCGCATTTTCGCGCCGGACGAGACGGCTTCCAACCGCTTGCAGGCGGTGTTTGAGGTCACCGGCCGCCGTTTCCTGGATGAACAGATCCCCAATGTGGACGAGGACCTGGACCCCGATGGCAGGGTCATGGACTCCATGCTCTCCGAGCACTTCTGCGAGGGCTTCCTGGAGGGCTACCTGCTGACGGGCCGCCACGGCTTCTTCGACAGCTATGAGGCGTTCATCCGCATCGTGGACTCCATGTTCTCCCAGCACGCCAAGTGGCTGAAAATGTGCAACGAGCTGCCCTGGCGGCACGATATTGCCTCTTTGAACTATATTCTGGCCTCCAACGTCTGGCAGCAGGATCACAACGGCTTTACCCATCAGGACCCCGGCTTCCTGGACCATGTGGCCAACAAGAAGGCGGACGTGGTGCGGATGTATCTGCCCCCCGATGCCAACTGCCTGCTTTCCTGCTTCGACCACTGCATCAAGAGTCGGAACTATGTGAACGTCATCGTGGCCAGCAAGCATCCCCGCCCCCAGTGGCTCACCATGGAGCAGGCGGTCAAGCACTGCACCCAAGGCATCGGCATCTGGGAGTGGGCCTCCAATGATGCCGGCGAGGAGCCGGATGTGGTGATGGCCTGCTGCGGCGATACCCCCACTTTGGAAACGCTGGCCGCTGTCAGCATTCTGCGGAAGGAGCTGCCGGAGCTGAAGATCCGCGTGGTGAATGTGGTGGACCTGATGAAGCTCCAGCCCCATACCGAGCATCCTCACGGCCTGACTGATTCCGAGTACGACACACTCTTTACGAAGGATAAGCCTATTATCTTCGCCTATCACGGCTATCCCACCCTGATCCATGAGCTGACCTACCGCCGTCACAACAAGAACCTCCATGTCCGGGGCTACAAGGAGGAGGGCACCATCACCACGCCCTTCGATATGCGGGTCCTCAATGACATTGACCGCTTCGATCTGGTCATCGACACCGTGCGCCGTCTGCCCCAGCTGGGCAACCGGGGCGCCTATCTGGTGCAGAAGATGAACGACAAGCTGGTGGAGCACCGCCAGTATATCCGGGACAACGGCATCGACCTGCCGGAGGTCCGGAACTGGAAGTGGGAGGGCTAACGCCGAAAGAACCCCCAATATGCGCAGGGCGGCCGGATCACGGCCGTTCTGCTTTTTTTCTGCGCCGCTGCGGGGATTTTTGCAAATTTCAAAGGTTTTAATCGGCAAAAATTGACAGCTTCTTAACGTCTGGTGTATAGTAGAGACAGCGCGGGTTTCCGCGCCTACTACATGATCGGAGTGTATCTATGCTTTCTGATATTATCAGCAACCACCTGTTGATGAACGCGCTGTTGGCCTGGGCCACGGCGCAGCTCCTGAAGTTCTTTATCTATCTGGCGGTGAACCGCACCATCGACTGGAAGCGGCTTACAGGGGACGGCGGGATGCCCAGCGGTCACTCTGCCACCGTGACTGCACTGGCGGTGACCTCCGGTCTGGAATACGGCTATGACTCCCCCGTTTTTGCCGTGTGCGTGATCCTGGCCGTCATCGTCATGCACGATGCTATGGGCGTTCGCCGGGAAGCGGGACGTCACGCCAAGGCCATCAATGAGCTGCTGGAAATGCTTGACAGCGAGGAGGCACCGGAGGTGAAGCTGAAGGAGTTTCTGGGCCACACGCCCATGCAGGTGTGCTGTGGTGCGGTGCTGGGCTTTATCGTTGCACTGGCCCTGGGGTGAAATGGTTGACAACAGGGGAAAAAGACGATAAAATAAGACGTTATGAGTTCAAAGGAGGCTGTTTGCCTCCAATTCTGGAATAAAGTTGAGGGAAGAATCATGGCACAGGACAAAAAAGTGGAACAGATCACCAGTATGGAGGACGATTTCGCCCAGTGGTATACGGACATCTGCAAGAAGGCGGAGTTGATCGACTATTCCAGCGTGAAGGGATTTATGATCCTGCGTCCATACGGCTACGCTATCTGGGAAAACATTCAGCGGATCATGGACGGGGAGTTTAAAAAGACCGGACACGAGAACGTGGCAATGCCCGCGCTGATCCCGGAGAGCCTGCTGAAAAAGGAAGGCGAACTGGTCAACGGCTTTGCCCCTGAGGTGGCTTGGGTCACCATGGGCGGCAGCGACAAGCTGGAGGAGCGGCTGGCTTTCCGCCCCACCTCTGAGACCATGTTCTGCGACCACTGGCACAGTGTGCTCCAGACCTACCGCCAGCTCCCCATGCTCTATAACCAGTGGTGCTCCGTGATCCGCTGGGAAAAGACCACCCGCCCCTTTCTGCGTAGCCGGGAATTCTGGTGGCAGGAGGGCCACACCATCCACGAGACCGCCGAGGAGGCGCAGGCTGAGACGATGCAGCAGCTCAACTGCTACGCTGACTTCTTCCGCCACGTGCTCGCTATCCCCGTTGTTCCCGGCCGCAAGACCGACAAGGAGAAGTTTGCCGGCGCTGAGGCCACCTATACCATCGAGAGCATGATGAAGGACCGTAAGGCCCTCCAGTCCGGCACCAGCCATTATTTCGGAGACAAGTTCTCCCGGGCCTACGATGTGACCTTCACCGGCCGGGACAACAAGCTGCAATATCCCTTCCAGACCTCTTGGGGCACCACCACCCGGCTCATCGGCGCGGTCATCATGACCCACGGCGATAACAACGGTCTGGTGTTGCCTCCCGCCATCGCCCCCATTCAGGTGGTAGTGATCCCCGTGGCGGCCCACAAGCCCGGCGTGCTGGAAGCAGCCGCTGAGATCAAGACCCGTCTGGAGGCTGCCGGCCTGCGGGTGAAGCTGGACGATTCCGACAACTCTCCCGGCTGGAAGTTCGCCGAGTATGAAATGAAGGGCGTGCCTGTCCGTGTGGAGATCGGTCCCCGCGATCTGGAAAAGGGACAGTGCTGCTTGGCCCGCCGTGATACCGGCGAAAAGAGCTTTGTCACTTTGGATGAACTGGAAAGCCAGGTGCAAAGCCTGCTGACCGCCGTTCACGACAACCTGTATGCCCAGGCGGAAAAGAACCTGGAGGACAACACTTTCGACCTGAACTCCTGGCAGGAGGTCAAGGAGATGGTGGAGACCAAGGGCGGCTTCGCCCGGACTAAGTGGTGCGGCAAGCTGGAGTGCGAGCTGAAGATGAAGGAGCTGGCAGGTGTTTCCAGCCGCTGCATGCCGCTCAAGCAGTCCGGCACTGAGGGCGTTTGCCCCGTCTGCGGCGAGAAGTGCACCACTGATATCTACTGGGGTGTGGCTTACTAAGCCGACTTTCTGCCAAATAAACGATCCCCGTCCTTTCTTCGGAAGGGATGGGGATCGCTGCCTGATAAAAACCCCCGGCTCTTTTCAAAAGAGCCGGGGTGTTTCGCCGTTGCTATGTTATTGATAGAAGTCCGCCAGTGCCTTGAACCGAGGCAGCGCCCGTTCGATCATTTCCGTCTGGACGCAATAGGCGATCCGGAAGTGGCCGGGAGCACCGAAGTCGCTGCCGGGGACCAACAGCAGGTCGAATTGCTTGGCTCGCTCGCTGAAAGCCATGTCATCCGGTTCCAGTGACCGGGGGAACAGGTAGAAGGCCCCACCGGGCTGGACCACATGGTAGCCCATCTCTCGAAGTGCGTCGGTCAGCAGGGCGCAGTTGCGTTCATAGACGCTGATGTCCGCCGTCAGGTCACAGCATTCCGCCGCCACCCTCTGAAACAGGCTGGGGGCATTGACGTATCCCTGAGAGCGGCCTGCACCTGCCGTCGCCGCGTAAACGGCATCAGCGTCCGTCACCTGCTTGGGGACCAACACATAGCCCAACCGCTCGCCAGGGAGGGAAAGGGACTTGGAAAAGGAGTAGCAGACGATGGTGTCCTTGTAGATCTGCGGTACCCAGGGGACCTCCACGCCGTGAAAGGCAATCTCCCGGTAAGGCTCGTCGGAGATCAGATAGATGGGGTGGCCGTAGAGCGCTTCCTTAGCCCGGAGGATCGCTGCCAGAGTTTCCAGCGTCTGGCGGGAGTAGACCACGCCGGAGGGGTTGTTGGGGGAGTTGATGATCACGCCCTTGGTGCGGCAGGTGACTGCCTGTTCAAAGGCGGAAAAGTCGATTTGAAAGTGCTCCAGCTCCGGGGGGATCACCTTGATCTTCCCCTTGACACCCTCGATAAACACCCGGTACTCCGGAAAATAGGGGGCAAAAAGAATGTATTCATCGCCGGGACAGGTCAGTCCGCCCAATACACAGCAGAGAGACGCCGCCGCGCCTACGGTGAGGTACAGCTCGTCCGCCGTATACTGCTCCCCAAACCGACGGTTCAAGGAGTCAGCAATCCGCTGTCTGGCGGCGGGATCGCCGGGGGCGCTGGTGTAGCAGTGAATCGTGTCTGCCTGTTCCCGCAACAGCCGGATGGCGGTCTCATTCACCTCTACGGGAGCGGGGACGCTGGGGTTTCCCAGTGAAAAGTCAAATACGTTTTCCGCACCTACCTCTGCGGCCCGCTGACGGCCATATTCAAACAGCTCCCGGATCACGGAACGGGCCGTGCCCAGCTGCAGCATCCGTTGAGAAACCATAAACACTCCTCCTGTCCTTCCCATCGGTTGATTTTACAACATGAACGGCAGTCTGCCGTATTTTTATTTTACTGCCCGGTCTGGCCGCTGTAAAGCGGCATCACCGCTCAATTGAAAGTGAAAAGCCGGGACTTTTTTGTGCCGTTTGACACAGGGGGCGGAGGTCGGGAAAGGCGGTTGAACGCTTTTGCAAAATATTTTTCCGGAGGTCAGGAAAAAATAAAAATTGTCTTGACAAACGGGGCGTTTTAGGGTATCCTATATAGGCACTCAATCATACGGCTTCGGTGACATAGCCAAGTGGTAAGGCAAGGGTCTGCAAAACCCTGATTCCCCGGTTCAAATCCGGGTGTCACCTCCAGAAAGTTTAGGAATTCAGGCTTTTGCTTGAATTCCTTTTCTTTTTGTTTTTAAAAGTTTTGGTTTCTTGTTTTTGAATTTGCGGTTTTCTCAAAAATACCCTTCGGGAACAAGGGCCTGTATTTGGAGAAAGCCTGATGAGACGGTAAAAAGGAGCGTAATATAATGAAAATTGGATTGCAATTTGCCATGCCTGCGGAGTTTCATGCCCTGCCGGGGGCCAAGGAGCTGGAGGCATTTGAGACCGTGTCCGGTGTGCCGTTCTACGAGGCTGCACCGGGGATCATTGCCTGCGCCGGCGGTGTCAGCAAGGTGAATGCCGCCATGGCGGCAGAGATCCTGTGTCTGAAGTACGGTGTGGATATGATCGTCAATGCCGGAGTGGCCGGATGCCTGACGGAGATTCCCACCGGCAGCCTGGTGGTCGCAGAGGACTTTGTGCAGCACGATGTGGACACCTCTGCCATCGGTGATCCCGTAGGATTGGTATCTACGGTGAACCGGGTGTCATTCCCCACCTGGAAGCCGGAGCGGTGCGTGGAACTGCTGGCAGCACTGGGCCGCAAGGCGGCGCTGGGGCGGGTGGCCACCGGAGATTGGTTTGCTGTCCGCAGCGACCGGGCAATCTTCATCCGGGACACGTTCCACCCTCTGCTGACAGAGATGGAGGGCGGCGCGATCGCCCAGGTGTGCCTGCGGAACAATGTGCCCTTCGTGGCGGTCAAATCTGTGTCGGATCATCTGTTCCGGGAGGGCCAGACGGAGGAGTTTTTCGATTTCGCCCACGCTATGGAGGATCTGGGCGCAGTGGTACTCTCACTGGCGCAGGCTTTACGGAAGGAGACGCTCTGAGCGGGGCAAACCGCGCTGCGCCTGCCACATAGTTTCCAGCCGGAACGAGCAATCGTTCCGGCTCCTTTTTTCCTATGGGGGTGCGAAATAACAGCCGAGGGAGCGAAAGTGAGGGCGGATAACCGCCGCCGGGCTGACATACGCTTTTTGTAAGAAGAACCATAAAATGGAACGGGTGTTCGTGAACGAGCAGTGCTTTTTCGGTTTTTTCCGGGAAATTTCATGTTTGGGACCCTAATTTGGGGAAATTAGGGTTAACAAAACGGGGATTCCATGGTATACAGAAGTTAGGCCATATGATTTGCGAATTAAAAACGATAGGGAGCCGACAGGACCCGCTTAAAGACCGCCCCGTTGGCAGAGCTTCAAGCCCTTTGCCGGCGAACGGCTCTTCTGGAAATCGTTCAGGTTCCCAAGCGGCATCCGTATTCCGGTGACGTAGGACTGTTGAGCGTAAAGGAGGCACAGCTTTGAAAAAAAGATGGACCGCGTTTTTCTTGGCGTTTCTCCTGGGGCTCGGCCTGACTGCCTGTGGCAAAACACCGGGGCCGGACACAAATACGGATGCGCCACCCTCTGCTGCCGACAGCGCGGAGGATACCCGGCAGCAGACCTCCGCACCGTTCAGCGCGGACTACTGGACCGCTGTGCGGCACGAGAGTTATGATGCCATGAACGACTGCATGAAAACCAGTGCTATGCCCACGGAGGCGTGGTGGGCGGACCTCTATCTCAACGAAGACGGAACGGCCCAGTTTCGGGATGTGTTAGGCTCGTACTACAATACCAGCCTGCTCGACGGAAACTGGTGGCTGGGCGCGGACAGCACCCTGCGGTTGACGGGAACGATGAATACCGGCGAGCCGCTGACCTTGGACGGTCGGATCGAAAGCACCGATTCTCTGGCGATCGAGACCCCTTACGGAGATACCTTCTACTTTGCCCCGGCAGAGCGGCCGGGCCCCGGCGGAGAGATGGGGATCGCGGACCTCTACGGAACGTGGCGCATGACCCACTATGAGGAGGACGGCCGGGAATACAGAGCCGACGAGGAACATATCGCCTCTATGCTGTGCTTTGATCGCCTGTGGTCCGATCTGTTGGAGGGCTATGTGATGCGGGCGGACTGGTACCACGCCGCCGGGCTGGATACGGACACCCCGCAATACCGGTCAGAAAAGCATCTGCTGGCGGAGCAGATAGAGGAACCGCTGATGCCGGGGCTGTCCAATGAGACTTGGAGCGTGCGGCTGACCGATGAGGAGACTGGCGCGGCGTTTTTCGCCGCCCTGACGAACCGGAATAGCCTGCTTGTGCGGATGCCTTATGAAAAGAACGGGGGCGCGGGCATCCGTACCGTCACCTATATGCGCTCCAGCGGCTTCCTGCCGCCGACCTTGGAGAACGCCATGACAGGGGAGCCGGAAAAATCGCTGATCTTCTACTGGCGGGACCCGCCCACCGAGGTGACGGAGCTGCTGTCGGTGATCCCCATGAACGCATTGGAACCCAACGGACAGAATAAGCTGCTGCTGGTGGGCCGGTGGTACGAAACGGACATCCAATTCAGCGTTGGAACGCCGATGCTGAACGATGACGGCACCCAACAAAGCTGGATCTCGGAGAAGGTGGTGTATGAGGGGAAAATCAAGATCAATGAGCCGATGTTCTTCTCCCTCACCATTCCAGAGGATACGGCGCGGGTGTGCCTGTTTATGAAGCGGCCCTGGGATGTAAGCTGGTTCACCTGGCCCATTACGGATCAGGCTCCGTTTTATGTCAGTGGAGACACCTTCCTGACGGGAGGGAGCTGAGGCCTTGTTTTCCCTAAAAAACAGGCGATTTTATAAGATGCGATCAAAAGCGAATGCTGAAATCAAATACAACAACAGGAAAAGGAGAGTAAAATTATGGGACTGATCAAAGCGGCAATGGGCGCGGCTGGCGGCGTGTTGGCCGACCAGTGGAAGGAATACTTTTATTGCGAAGCGATCCCCTCTGACGTGCTGGCGGTCAAGGGCAAAAAGAAGGTCACGGGCCGTTCCAGCAACACCAAGGGCGATGACAACATCATCACCAACGGCAGCCTGATCGCCATTGCGGACGGACAGTGCATGCTCATCGTGGAGCAGGGCAAGGTGGTGGACGTCTGCGCCGAGCCCGGTGAGTACACCTACGATATGTCCACGGAGCCCAGCATCTTCTCCGGCGATCTGGGCGAGAGCGTGAAAAGCGTGTTCCAGAACATCGGCAAGCGTTTCACCTTCGGCGGCGAGGCTCCCAAGGATCAGCGGGTCTACTACTTCAACACCAAGGAGCTGACGGGCAATAAGTACGGCACTCCCAGCCCTGTTCCCTTCCGGGTGGTGGACCAGCGGGCTGGCATCGACATTGACATCGGCATCCGCTGCTTCGGCGAGTACAGCATCCGGCTGAAGAACCCCCTGCTGTTCTACACCAACGTCTGCGGCAACGTCAGTGAGGACTACAAGACGGAAAATATCGCCGGTCAGATGAAAACGGAGCTGCTGACGGCTTTGCAGCCCGCTTTCGCCAAGATCAGCGAAATGGGCATCCGCTATTCCGCCCTTCCCGGCCATACTCTGGAGCTGGCTGACGCCCTCAACGAGCAGCTTTCCAGCAAGTGGCGGGATCTGCGCGGCATGGAGATCGTCTCCTTCGGCGTTTCCAGCGTGAAGGCCAATGAGGAAGACGAGCAGATGATCAAGGAACTGCAGCGCAACGCGGCCTTTATGGACCCCACCCGGGCGGCGGCACATCTCGTCGGCTCTCAGGGCGAGGCCATGAAGGCGGCGGCCGCCAACACCGG
>ENA-OROZ01002410-OROZ01002410.1-human-gut-metagenome-genome-assembly--contig:-NODE-2410-length-14186-cov-7.295450_pt1 | contig 14186 bp, 15 predicted proteins | sample MGYA00242138_ERZ509066 | MGnify/ENA primary metagenome ERZ509066 (study PRJEB26280, sample SAMEA2338691) | human gut metagenome | biome: human gut; feature: human-associated habitat; material: faeces... | reverse complement strand
CCGCCACTCACGGATTCCTCACCAAGACTCCGGGCGTGCTGCTCACAGTGTCGTCGCTTGGATTCCTAAACGGATTGACCGCTACGGCCAACGCCACGGTCAACTGCTATCCTATGATTCAGATTTCAGGCTCGAGCGAGCGTGAGCCCATCGATTTGATGCAGGGTCCCTACGAGGGACTCGACCAGCTGAACATCGCCAAGCCTCTTGTTAAAGCGGCTTACCGCATCAACCGTCCCGAGGATATAATGACCGGCGTTGTGCGTGCCTATCGTGCGGCTGTGTCGGGCCGTCCGGGCGGCATCTATCTCGATGTCACTACCCCGTGTCTTGGCGCGGTGATGGACCGCAAGGCAGCTGAAGCCACATTATATACTCCTGTCGACTTGTGTCCGGCGGTGGTTCCGTCGCCTCAGTCGGTGGCAAGGGCCATGGAGCTGCTGGCCGGAGCCAAGAAGCCCGTCATCCTGCTTGGAAAGGGAGCCGCCTATGCTCAGGTCGACGACAAGATCAGGAAGTTTATCGAAGCCACCGGAGTGCCTTTCTACCAGATGTCGATGGCCAAGGGTCTGTTGCCCGACAATCATGAATTGAGCGTTAACTCCATGCGCAGTTACTTCATGGAGCAGGCCGATGTGGTGATGCTCATAGGCGCACGCCTCAACTGGCTGCTGTCGCGAGGTCACGGCAAGTGGAATCCCGACGGCAAGTTCATCCAGATTGACATCGACCCCGAGGAGATTGACATAAACCGTGCTATAGCAGCTCCCGTGGTGGGCGACATCGAGTCGTCGATCGACGCGATGCTTGCCGCGTTGCCATCCTACAAAATGTCGATGGATCCCGATTGGGTCCCCTCGCTGCAGAGTGCGTCTAAGGCCAAGAATGCAAAGTTTGCCGAGCGATTCGTGCCTCAGACCGTGCCTATGACCCACTGGAGCGCGCTGAGTGCCGTCAGAAAGGTGTTTGCATCCAATCCCGATGTCGTGCTTGTGAACGAGGGTGCCAATACGCTCGACGACACGCGCAACGCCATCGACATGATGCTGCCGCGTCACCGCATCGACTGTGCCACATGGGCCATCATGGGCATGGGTATGGGTTCGGCAATAGGTGCCGCCGTAGCTTCGGGCAAGTCGGTTGTGGCCATCGAGGGCGACAGCGCCTTCGGATTCAGCGGCATGGACTTCAGTACTATATGCCGTTTCAACCTGCCTGTCACCGTGGTCATTTTCAATAATGGAGGCATATATAACGGAATAGGTGAGAACCTCTCAAAGGACGGCGATCCAGCTCCTACCACGCTCAACATCAATGCCCGTTACGACAAGCTCGGCGAGGCATTCGGCGCCAAGACCTACTATGTCACTACGCCGGCCGACCTTGCCACGGCTCTTTCCGAGTCCATCGCATCCAAGAAGCCATGCCTGATCGATGTGCAACTTGCAGCCGATTCAGGCAAGGAGAGCGGCCACATAGGCTATCTTAATCCGGCGGCTCTTATATCGGTAAAGGTATAGGCTGTAGGCGGTTGTATTTGAATACGCATTTTTTTACGCATTTACTATGTTACATATTATTTTATATGCCATCGTGCCTATTGTGGTGGTGATGCTGGCCGGATTCATTTCGGGCAGAAAAGGCATCTTCAACGGTGACGATTCCAAGAAATTCAACAAGGTCGTGCTTGACTATGCATTGCCGGCTGCCTTGTTTGTATCGATTGTGCAGGCCGACCGTGAGATGCTGGCCCGTGACTTGAAACTGTCGATTGTGTCGCTTGTCGTAATCATGGTGTGCTTCATGGCGGTCTATTTCATATACCGTTATTGCTTCAAGAAGAACACCGGAGCCGATGCTGCTGTTTCGGCGCTGATAAGCGGTTCGCCTACTATCGGCTTCCTCGGATTTGCCGTATTGGAGCCTATCTTCGGTACCAATCCGTCGGTTGCGCTTGTGGTGGCTATAGTGGGAATCGTGGTCAATGCTGTCGGCATCCCTGTGGGACTGTCGCTGCTTAACGCCTCGCTCGACGGCACTCAGGCTGCTGCGGCGGGCAAGAAGGAGAGTGCGTGGAAACCTGTGATTCACGCTCTTGAACAGCCTGTGGCATGGGCTCCTATACTCGCTGTGATTCTCGTGCTTCTCGGCCTTAAATGGCCCGATTGGGCAAGCCCTTCATTTGACTTGATAGCCAAGGCCAATGCGTCGATGGCGGTGTTCTCGGCCGGTATCACTCTTTCATCGGTCAAGATTGTCATCAACTGGCAGGCTCTGCTCGGTTCAATACTGAAGCTTATCGTAATGCCTGCACTGGCATTGATAGCCGGCTTGTTGTGGCACATGGATCCGCTTAACATAAAGATGCTTGTCGTGGCATGTGCTCTTCCCCCGGCTTTTTCGGGAATCATCATTGCCGACGAATACAACACCTATGTGGCCACCGGTACCTCCTCGTTGACATTGAGTGTGATTCTGTTCATCGGATTCTGTCCGCTCTGGATATGGATTACCGACATGGCCCTAAAGGCTTTCTGATAAGAAATAGTAACAGCTATACATCGAAATCCGGTGCATGGATGTGCTTGAGTCATTGACTTGCACATTCATGCACTGTTTTTTTCATGTTACTATGAAAAATGGGCCTGCGGTTAATCAATAGCGGGGTTTGGATTGTTGAAAAATTGTGGATAAAAATGTTACATCTCCGTCGCATCGACATGACCGTTGGTATATTTTGGGTCGTGTGCTGAAGGTGGCTGTACCGCTCTCTATTTCGGCGGGGCTTGTCGTGTGGCTTTTTCACAAGGTCGACATAGACAAGGTGAAGTCTATCATAGAGCAGGGTGTAGACTACCGTTACATCGCTGCGATGATGGCTATTACCGTTTTGTCGCACATTATAAGGGGTGTGCGCTGGGGCATTCAGCTTCGTGCAGCCGGAATACCCCGCATCCCGGCTGTGGCCGAGAGTGTGTCGATATTCGGTGCCTATGCGCTTAATCTGGTGTTTCCTTATCTTGGTGAGGCGTGGCGTTGTGTCTACATAGCCCGGCGCGAGAATTGCAAGCTGTCGACGGTTGTAGGCACCGACCTTGGCGACCGGGCGTCGGATGCGGTGATGATACTGATGCTGATAATCCTGACCCTGATAGTGGCGCGGGGCTATATCGACAAGTTTCTTGACCGATACCCGATGGGCAAGGCGCTTGACCACTTTACGACCGACGGTACACTGTGGATTTTCATCATCCTTGCCCCAATCGTGGTAGCGGTCGTGGGTTATGTGTTCCGTAACACGGGTTTTGTAATCGGTGTGAAAAGAAGCGTCATGAGAATGTGGGACGGTTTCAGCGTCCTGTTTCACATGAAGGGTACGGGGCTTTACATCGTGTTCACTTTCGGAATATGGATATGCTACTTCCTTGAAACCTATTTGTGCTTCTTCGCCTTCCCGTTTACGCGACATCTCATAACGGGCGAGGGCTATGCCCTGGGGCTGATTCCGGGACTGGTGGTGTTTGTTTTCGGGTCGTGCAGCATGGCCGTTCCTTCCAACGGCGGTCTTGGGCCTTGGAACATCGCGGTCATATTTGCGTTGAGCCTGTTTGGAATCGGAAACAATGATGCCGCGGCCTATTCGATAGTGTTCTGGAGCTTCCAGGCGATGGTGCTTATGGCGTCGGGCATATTCGGTGCATTCTACATCATGCTGTCGCGCAGGGATGCCCGCCGGTTGTCGGAAAAACAGTGAAGCCGCAACTCGGAGTGAGCGCGGCTTCATGTTGATATCGTTGAGGGGTTGATGTTACTTCTTCTCCTCGGCTTTTACCTCGGGAGGTGTTATGCCTTCGTCGGTGGCACGCTTCTCCATGCGCTGGATGCGCTTGTCGAGGTCGGGGTGCGATGAGAAGAGCTGGTTGATTTTGCTCTGCTTTCCTTCGCCCTGAATCTCCTTGAGGCGCTTGAACGAAAGAGCCATGGCCCAGGGGTTCTTGCCCGATTTCTTAAGGAATTCATAGCCGTAGTCGTCGGCCTGGTTCTCCTGCTTTTGTGAATATTTGGCGTTGGCGAGAGCCTCTCCGAGGTCGCCGATCTGCGAGTCGGTAAGGGCTGCGATTGTACCGCCGTTTGCCGAAATGCCGTCTTTCAGTGCCGAAGTGAGCAGTGCGGTGCGGAAGGCTTTCTTTGAATCCTTGTGGGCTACATGGCCTATTTCGTGACCGATTACGCCGAGCAGCTCTTCGTCAGACATTATATCCATAAGAGCGGCAAATACACGCACGCTTCCGTCGGCACAAGCAAATGCATTTACATCGACTACCCAGTAGACCTTGAAGTTCAAGGGTATTCCTTCAACATCGGTAAGTCCCTCGGTGAGTCGGTTAAGACGCTGGGTATAGGGGTGGTCGGGTTCGCACACCTTGTTGTGGGTATCCATCCAGTCGATATACTCCTTTACATAGGCAGTCATCTGTTCGTCGGTTAACGTAGCTGCTTGAACAGCCTTTGCGGCTCCGCCTACGGCTTTCTTAAGATTGAACTGAGCAAATGCCGGGGTTGTGGCGAAAACGCACAACATTACACAAATTAATTTGCTGATAGTCTTCATAATATGGTTAAATAGTTGATTTAGGAATTCAAATTGTACTGCAAAGTAAGCGAATTTCCCTTGCATGACAAAATTTTTAATTTCACATATTTATTGTCGAGCCGGCTCTTAAAAAGGCTGTCAGCTCATCTTTTTTGCCTGCTTTCGGTATTTTGTAGGAGAGAGCCCCGTTTCTCTATTGAATACACATATAAAATGCGGCAGGTCATTGAAGCCCACTGCAAAGCATATTTCTGACACCTGTTTTTGTGAGGTTTTGAGCAGTTCGCAGGCTGTTTCCAGCCGATATTGTGTGACAAACTGCGAAAAGGTCATGCCTTTGTTGCGCCTGAAGAAAGTGCATAACGCCGAGCGGTTCATGCCTATATGGGCGGCTATGTCATCGAGGTCTTTCATCCGCATAAGCGAATGCTTGATTCAACGGAGCTGCCGGAGCCGTATTTCAATGCCTCCGACGGCAATTTCACCTCGGGCAATGTATAGGGAATTACTGCATCGTCCATTATGGCGTATGTTATTAGCTTATGGGCGCTTTATTTTTGCTTTCCAGGGCTTGAATACAGAGATTATCAATACCACGGTCAGCAACAGCAACTGAACAGGCCCCCATACCGCACTTGTTGCAAGGTTGGCATCGTAGGTATCCATGTTTGAGAGATACCATTCAGGCGACTGTACATTACCTTTGACAGCCGGACCCATTATTATCCATCCTATGAGTACCATGACAATTGTCAACAACCATTTGACACTCAGCCATCGTTGTCGGAAGAATCCCCATTTTGTCCAAATGCCATACACTATAGCTGTAACCAATATGCCAATAACTCCACCGAAAATCAGCAGATCATCCAATATTTTTATTGCCAGGGAAAGTGTGGACATTCCTTCAGGCGAGGTTGGAATTACTGCAACTCGGAGTAAATTCATAGCGACTCCGCAACCAATCCAAAGAATTGCAGCAAAAAGATGAAATGTTTTAAGCCATTTCTGGCCCGTAATACCAAGGGACTTCATATTATCGTAATTTATTTGCGCAAATAAACAACAAATATTTGAAACAATTCAACAAATGACCGACAAACAGACGCCTTAATTTTGCATTACAAAACATAAACATCAAAAATATACATAGAATATGGAATTTTCAGAAGTATTGGATCGTCGCCGCACCTACCGCGACTACTCTGACCGTGAAGTGAATGATGAAATCCTCGACAAAGTAATCTCGGCAGCTTTCAAGGCTCCGACCAACGACTATCTTGCTTGCAGTTTGGCGAGTATTTCGTTTTGGAGCGTTATTTATAATCATTGCACACTATGTTGCAAGTAATTAACTTTGTAAAATTAAATATAAGATATGGTTATTCAATATGACAGAAAAAGAAAAGATGCTGAAAGGCATGATATATGATGCCAACAACGACCCCCGACTTATAGCCGAGAGAGCCGAATGCAAGGAATTGTGTCACGATTACAATCATCTTCGGCCAAAGGATGTCGAGGGAAGAAGAAAAATTATCATGGAACTGTTGGGCAGTGTAAAAGGAAACTTCTTGATAGAGCAGCCGTTCCTATGCGATTATGGCTACAACATACATATAGGTGATAATTTCTACGCCAATCATAATTTAGTGATACTTGACGGTGCTACTGTAAAATTTGGGGACAACGTGTTTGTCGCTCCTAATTGTGGCTTTTATACGGCAGGTCATCCGATCGATGCCGCCGAGAGAAACAAGGGCCTCGAATATGCTCGTCCGATAACTGTCGGCAATGATGTGTGGATTGGTGGCAATGTATGCGTTCTGCCGGGAGTGACCATCGGCGATGATTGTGTAATTGGAGCCGGTAGCGTCGTGGTGAAAGATATTCCGCCTCACTCGGTAGCCGTCGGAAATCCGTGTAAAGTAATAAAGAAAATTAAATAGCAAATATGTTAAAGTGAAATAGCCTATATTAGCATGAGGCTCAGGGGATGGGGGCGCTTCCATGTAGGCTGACTCGGAGAGATATGTCAAAAAAATAGTATATTTGCAATATGTAAATATTATCTTATGAAAGTTCTTATCGTTAACGGCAGTCCCCATATTGAGGGAGGCTGCACTGACCGCGCACTGTCTGTCGTCAGCACGGGCATTGCGTTTTCAATGACATTGTAAATGAAACCGCTCCCAAGCTTGCCGGGGCTGACGGTATTGTAATCGGAAGTCCGGTATATTACGCCGGGTGCAACGGACAGGTGCTTTCATTCCTTGACCGCCTCTTCTACAGCACAAGCGGTGTTGTGAATAAAACCATGAAAGTGGGAGCAGCCGTTGTTTCATCCCGAAGAGCCGGCTCGACTTCAGCCTTTGACGAAATCAACAAATATTTTACCATCAGTGCCATGCCGATTGTTTCATCCACCTATTGGAATGAAGTGCACGGCTTCACCGCCACCGATGTAGAGGACGATCTTGAAGGGCTCCAGACAATGCGAAATCTCGGAAGAAATATGGCATTCCTTATAAAGGCAATAAAGGCAGCAGCCCAAACCGACGGCCTGCCGACGCAGGAAAGAGAGTCCTTCACAAGCTTCCACACCGAGCAGTAACAAACGCTCCACCCAAATCCCCGCGTCAGCGCCAAAGCTGCATTAGCAGCTTAATAATGTTAGGCCCGCGCAAGGCCGCCGTTAGGCGTCCGCAGCACGGGTACAGGGTATAACGTATCATAGAAAAAGGGCTACGTAGTTGCCCAATAACCTCTATCCACCATCCCTGATAATAAATGACAATAAAATTGGCAGGTCGCCAAAAACACCGGCGACCTCGTTGTTAACTTTGGGCGTTGGGAAAGTCTACGCCATTATAAGCCGTAAGGCTAAATGGCCCGATATGCTATAAAACATAGCAAACAATTGCAGCGAACTCATAATTTATTGATAATTTTGTTGCAATTAGGACATAATGTCAATCTTCACGGAAGAGTCCGGGAACATAACCATTTGCAAAATGCTATATGCCTACGGCTTTTGTTTGATACGGTGAAATCTGGAAAATTTAACCGCGCTCGTTACAGCGAGTCCTTTGTATCACAAATAAAGGTCGGAAAGTGTATTGTGCCAATACGGCGCAGACTTTCCTTCTTTTATCCTGATACAAGGCAATTCCAGAGCCCCACCGTTAGGACAAATGGAGATTGTCTGCGTTTTTGTCTAATTTACACCCCCCCCTTATATTTTGAATTTGTTGTAAAATAAAAAACCAATCAAATTTTAATTCTAAACAAAATGACAAGTTCTTCAATGCTCAAAAGCAAATATATCAAAAAATTTTTAGCTTTATGGATGGTAATGTCATTAGGCTTTACGCAAGTACAAGCTATGGAGAAGGATATAGTCGCGGCTCAGATGAATTATTGTATCAATTCGTTGACTAATATAATCAATGCTAACTCGATGGAAGAACTCAATCATGAGATTGATCAAATAGTTAATAATTTATCGAAGGAACAGATTGCAGGGATGCCAGAAATCAATTTCTTTAGGAAAAAATTGTTGGAAACAGCTCAGGATCTCCAAATTACTCAGGAAGAAAGAGTGCTATTAAACTATCGTCAATCATTGAGTAGAGATAAAGCAAAATGGAATGCATTTTCTAGCGCTCTTAATAACGTAATTATACCTATAACTTCAGGAGAGGGGAAGGGAAATAAATATGCCATAGCATTTTACACGCTTTTGACTGCAGCTCGCGCTGGAGTGGAGTACATGAACGACACAAAGCAAATGGACATTGATGAAATTGCCGAATTGTGGGCCCTCAAAAAGAGAAATATGGAATTATGGAAATCGTTGAGAAGTGATGCTATGGATATTGTTTATAATCTATATACTCAATATCATCTAAAGGAATTTGACGGTCTAACAGAAGAAACAGCCAATCTTTTCAACCTCATATCAAAAGAACCTGACTCACAAAAAAGGATCAGATTGTTGTCTGATAATGAGAAGATTCTCGGCAATCAGCTAAATTATAATTACATTTTGGGTATGTCCTACTATAATTTAGGAAATATCCAAAAGGCAAACGATTATTTCAAGCGGTATGAGGATATGTATCGACGTGTAAAGTTGTTTCGATATGACGAAAGATCAGGATTGATAGCTTTGGCACGGCTTCAGGAATCATCAGACTTGTCTCATGAAAAAAGAAAAGATTTGATAGATACAATAATATTCAACTTGCCTTTGAATGGAGCAGCACATCTTGCCTGTGTGATGTCGTTACTTGGTGCAAAAGACATCGAAGGGGCTGCAGAAGTTGTCAGAAAAGCCCTTGACAAGCCGAACATGACTGATCGCCAGGCAATGCTGATGTGTGCTACAAAGTTGGTGCCTAACCTACCCCAAAAATCAACTAAAAGAGAGGCTCTGCTTGATGCCATGAAGAATTATCGTACCGGATATCTGTTTGTAGGAGCCGCATTTGATATATATAGTTCTGGCGGAATTACTTGGGACTATTGGAAGTCGGCTATATTATTAGAAAATGTTTCTTCTAGTGATTGGTATACCTTATGGATGGGTAAAAAGCATTTGGATAAAAATTTTGAACTCGGATTACCAGGAAAAACTGTTTCGGAAGACAGCCTGCAAATTTTTGTAATAAACAAACACAAAAATAAGATTAATATCACGAATGAAAAATTTATTTACAAATATGGTGTCAGTAAGTTGAAAATATTAACTGATGTGAAGATAATAAGAGAAAACCCTCAACTTCTAAGTGTTTTCTTTAATCCTATCATACCTGATTCCGTGTATCTTGTAAAGACAGGAATAAATTATGACGCTTTGCAAAATGGAGATAGCCGCTGCAATGAAGTACGCGAAATCAAGACTCTTGTGCCAGCGATGCTGTTTTCTGCTACAAAGGACGCTGACAAACAGGTGAAAAATAATGCAAAGGAAGGGCAGAAGATGCTCAAAAAATTGGCTAAATTTCTAAAGAAACATGAAAATAAGTCATCAGAATATTGTCTTTTGAAATGTAAGCCTGCCGAAGGTGAAGAGAACACCTATTATTACAAACCATTGTTTTTGAAAAATCAATCGGGGAAAAATAGTATTAGATGCTTATATTTATCGGAAGATTCTGCCAAATTATTAAACGAGCGAGAAATAAAGGAAGTAAAATCCAACGCTTTAATCAAAATATATCATCCATCGTTTGATATTGATGATGACGGGGACTATATATTGCTATCGTTTAATGATTTTGAAAAATTCAGCGTTCTTTATCGATTTAATGAAGGCGAAGATAAAATGCAGTTGTACAGTATTACAATGCACGGGATAACTCATTTTAAGGATAAACAATTGTTGATTTACAAGAATGTTGTCCCAAAATCACCAGACTCAGAAAAAGTAAATGCTGAGAAAACAAATGAGGATGATGAACATTGGTATGACAGTATCCTTAACAACTGCTCTTTATGGATTGATAATGTAATTGGGTCCATAAAATCCATGGCAAGTTGAAACGCGAGTCTTTTTATCTTTTAGAATTAGAGCATATGCTGAGAACAATCTTTATTCCATTGCTACTGTTTGTCTGGTTTTCTTGTTTTGGTCAAGGGAATCTCGGGCGAACAAGGCTGACAGACATGATAGAGCTGCCGGCATACTCTAATGGGAAATATAAGGAACAATTTGCAGTCAGGTATCGTTACACAGTTTCATATAATTCAAAGTATAGGATTCCCAATTGGGTTGCTTGGAAACAAACCATATACAACTATATCAAGGCTTACCCTCGTAAGGAAAGCGCATTCGATAATGATGATGCTATACAAAGCTGTCCAACTCATGGTCATTATGATAGGAAATATACTTATGGAATGGTGCATAGAGGTCATATGTGCCCTCATGATGCTTCTTCATGGGAAGAGGAAGCGAGAAATAGTGTTCATTGTATGAGCAATATTGCACCACAAACTCCAATGATAAACAATGGTATTTGGAAACGATTGGAAGAAAAATGCAAAAAGTGGAATAATGACAATTTCGTAGATTTATACATCGTGTGTGGTCCCATATTAAACACGATTACTGATTTCATTAAATTTCCAGATAATACACAGCCAATAGGGATACCAAGGAAATATTTTAAAGCAATTCTTGGAAGAAAGGGAAATGGCTCTTTTTCAGGAATTGCTTATATTATAAACAATTATTCCGGCAAAACGGAATATTCAACAATTGATGATATTGAAAATGAAACAGGATATAATTTATTTCATAATCTCCCTGATGACATAGAAAGGCAGGTTGAAAGCATGGTGCAGGAATCTGATTGGCCAGATTGGTCATTAGGAGGTAAAGCAACATTATTAAATTATTAAGATGGTATAAAGTCATAGTGATGTGCTTTAGCTTTGGCATAATCCTCAATCCATTCCTTCCTTTAAAGTCATGGGCAAAATTAGACCGGGTGTGTTATATATCAATCACATTAGGCGTTGACAGTTCGGTATTGTCAGCGTTCATGATTGCACCGTTTGAGAAGATTGTTTTCTTGCCTGTCGGTGAAAGTCGCTCTTCCACACCGTGCTGTGCGTGTACGTGGCCGAAAAGATGAGCCTTAAGGTCGAGGGCCGACAGCTTTTTAAGAAGATCTTGCGAGCCCAGGTGTATGCTGCCATCTCGATCAAGTATGCCATGGGCGGGTGCGTGGGTGATAAGCACATCGGTGTCCGGCGGAATCCTTTCATAGTTTAGCTTCTGTTGGTCGGTAAGACAGTCGACAAAAAACATCGGCACGCCATAAAATTTCACTCCCTCTATTTCAATGCCTGAATTGCACATATAATGTACGTTACTGTCAAGCCCGTTTATGTCGTTGCCATACAGGCACTCGTCATGATTGCCGCAGATGAAAATCTTGTGACGATAAGGCAAGTCGCAAAACCAATTAAGAAAATCCAATGCCTCCTGTTCACTGCCTGCCATGCAGAAGTCGCCTGAATGCACAACTATGTCGGCTTCCGGCAAATTCCGAAGTCGGGTGTGATAGCTATGTGTATCTGATAAATGTAGTATTCTCATTCTTAATTAATCCTTTATGTATCGGCCTATCATCCTGCGCGCTTCATCAATCACGTAATTTCTGTACCACTCCGGCGACAGCACTTCCGCATTTCCGCCGAGGGCAAGTATGGCCGTGAGGAAATCGTCGGTAGGTCTAAGGCGGTATTCAACTACGGCGTATTCCGGCGTTGATTCGATTACAATTTGTGACTTATGGAGCGGCAGTGTGCGCAGATAGTCGCTGCTATGGTAGTCGTTATATACCTTGACTCTGATTTTCTCTATGTCGAGCTCATCCTCCACGCCGGTAATCACGCCAAACGCTGCATCATAGTATGCGTCGATGTCAAATGTCGGGCCGATGGTAAATTGCTCATCTGTAATCTCAACTTTATCCATACGGTCAAGTGCGAGATGAAACGGCTTGCCGCCTTTGGGATTCCTGGCAAGGAGATACCACCGCCGTTGATTCACCCTCACTGCGTAGGGTTGCACATGATGCAATTTCGGCTCCTCACGATAGAAAGGTGTGTAAATTATGTCAAGCTCTCGCCACTGACGCATGGCATCAAGTATCGGCAAGAGGAATTTCTCCCCCGAGGGTATGTCCTCATACATCACCCTCCCTTCAAGTGCCCGGTTGCTGTTGATGATGTTATTCACGGCAAAAGCACTCAAGAGCCAGTTCTTGGCATTCCGTCCGTCAAGGTCGTGCTCGCTCGTTATCCGGTATTTGTAGCCATCGCTCGCTATGCATTCTATATTGATGTCAAACAGGTCTTGTAGCAGGTCGATGTAATAGCGAAAAGTCGAGTTGCCCAACTTTCCCATCTCGTCATGTCCATGCTCTCGTTCCCAGCGGGCGGCTATATCATTATAGCTTATCCCTCCGGTGCGATATATCGTATCGAGTACCCAAAGGCACTTTTTCATTTGGTTCTTAGCCATTGTAAGTAATTTTAGGGCAGAAAGCTGTTATGCCGGTTACACAGTCACAGCCCGATTCAAAGTTAAATAAAATTCTTTATAAATGCAGGCTAACTGTTGATTATAAATTGGATCTATAATGCAAGAACAGGCTGCGGAATATTTTGACAACGACATAGCCGGCCACAATCGATAACGGGTCTTTAAGCCGGAACCATCCTGACATAATTATTTCAATCGGAGTCACAAATATCAGTGTGACATTGATTATCAGCGTAACGATAAGTATCGGACATAAATAGCAAAACAGCCATCGGACGACAGCATTCATCATTACATCCAATTGAGTTCCCTCTACATTTACTTCATTATCGACCAACAGTCTTTCCATTCTTCTTTGCAATCGTTCAAATCCCATATCCATGATTTTACAAGGTGGTTATTAATTTATAATGCAAAGTAAGCAAATGCCTCGCCGATATTCTTGGCGAGCGAATAAATTTCTGGATTTCTTCATAGGTCGCCAAAAACAACGGCGACCGGCTCAATAACTTTGCCGCATAAACTTAAAAACAGTGAAGTTATGAACGACAACCTAATCAGCGTTCTCGAACGCGCCGACAACGAAGACCTCAAGACCTTGTGTGACATAATAACACTCCGCAAGGACGGCACACCACGAATCAGCGACAGCCTCACCAAAACGGAGGGTTACCGCCGCAACTATCCCCATCGCATGAAATCGCTTATTCCGGGCATAGTGAAAGAACTCGGCTTGTATGGCAGCAACACTTTTGTCAGCTTGTTCAAGGGTGAAGGAGCCGATTATTCCGCAATACTCCGCAAAGTCGCCCGACGGCTCAAAGTGAGCTTCCGCGACACGCAGTCCGACGAAGTAATCGAAGGCTATATGCTTCAGAAGCTCTTTGACGACATGTCGGAACGGCTCACCGATGAGGAACTCCGCGCAATGGCCCGTGAATTCGGAGTCAAGCCATTGCGTTATTCCCGACAGGCAATTGTGGCGGCATTGCAGATTTCAATCCGTCATGGCGGCATCTATGGGCTGGCATGGACGATGAACGTTGCAAACGCAGTCGCGCGCCAGGTCGTCGGGCGAGGTATAGCAGCCTTCGCTTCAGGTTCCGTACTTTCACGAAGCCTGTCGGTGCTTGCCGGTCCCATAGGATGGGCGCTGACAGCGGCATGGACTGCCTACGACATCGCCGGCCCCGCCTATCGTGTAATAGTCCCCGCCGTAATCCAGATTGCATATCTCCGCCAAAAGTCCCTGATGCTCGAGCTGTCAATATCCCCAGAGCAAGATGACGATGACGAAATCAACGAATCTGATGATGAATGACACACTTCTCACGCTCTTTAATATGTTGTAGAATTGAAGAGCGTGAGTCTAACCTTATTGGGCAGCTACGCCGCTCTCACGCTAACGCGGGGATTTGTCGGCAGAGGGATGTGCAACCCGGGATATGCCGACGGGCATTACATGTGCGAAATCGCTTCGCGACATTATGGGGTGAAATCGGGGGTTTCGGCGCACTATATTTGCAGGAA
>ENA-OROZ01002405-OROZ01002405.1-human-gut-metagenome-genome-assembly--contig:-NODE-2405-length-14206-cov-10.466257_pt1 | contig 14206 bp, 12 predicted proteins | sample MGYA00242138_ERZ509066 | MGnify/ENA primary metagenome ERZ509066 (study PRJEB26280, sample SAMEA2338691) | human gut metagenome | biome: human gut; feature: human-associated habitat; material: faeces... | reverse complement strand
CGGTCAGCTTGGAGATGCCCTCATCGTTGAACTGGTTCAGGCCGTCGTTCAGCTGGTGGGTGCCGTCATTCAGCTGGCTTGCGCCATCGTTCAGGGTGTTCACGCCATCGTACAGGGTCTTGGTACCGGCGGCAAGCTGGGCGCTGCCGTCCTTGGCAGAGTGTGCACCGTCTGCGGCGGTCTGCACACCGGCGGTGTACTGCCCCACGCTGGAAACGAAGTACTGGATCTTGGAAAGGCTGTCCTTCAGGGCACGCACATCGGCGATATCCTGACTGTTCTCCACCTGATACTTCAGCTCTGCCTTGGCGGTGTCCTTGGCTTCCTGACTGGTCAGCAGCTGCACCAGACCGCACAGCATGGAGGGGTCGTAGTTCTGCATCAGGTGCAGAGCAGCCTCCAGATCGTGGTTCGTCTTAGTAGCGGAAAGGTACAGTGCCAGATCCAGCTGGCTGTCCTTGAAGCTGGGAGCCTGCTCCCAGATGGTGCGCACCATCTTGCGGCGTCCGGCAGCCAGCGTCTTGTCGTTCATGGTCAGGATGTTGTCGATGACCGCGGCGTAGTTGTCCCAAGTCATGTCGGTGTCGATCAGACCGCCCTCTTTCAGGGTCTTGTTGGCAGAAGCCAGCACGCCGTCCGCCACCTGCTGTGCACCGCTGTTCAGGGCGCTGTTGTTGGCGCTCAGGGTGTCCAGACCGGTGGTCAGCTGCCCCAGACCCTCGTCCAGTGCAGCTGCACCATTGTTCAGGGTGTTGGCACCGTCCAGCAGTGCCAGCACACCGCTGGCCAGCTGGGTGGTACCATCTTCCAGCTGAGAAGCGCCGTCCAGCAGCTGGCTCATGGCATCGTTCAGCTGGTTGATGCCATCGGTCAGGTCGTTGATGCTGCTCAGGTCAAACACATTGTCGGTGCCCAGAGCCGCAGCGCTGGTGGCGCAGGCCATCATCACCTGCGGGCAGGTCAGCCCGGTGACATCTGCTTCCACCGTGATGGTGTCCTGCAGATAGTCCTCGATGGTGTCCAGCTCGTCCGGCAGCAGACCGGACAGGGAATCCTTCACGCCCGGCAGGGTGACAAAGGCAGCCACATTGCTCTTGGCGGCGCTTTCCACCAGACCGTGGGCAGCCACCACGTTGGTGGCATCCTGCCCGAAGATCACGCCCACAGCGGTGACCAGCGGGGTGACGATGGTGCGGTCAGTACCGTTCACGTTCACGGTGCCGGTCTCGTTGTTCTTCAGGGCAATGGTCATGGTCAGATGACCGCTCTTGCCGATCAAATCTTCCAGCGCGGCTTCCTGACCGTCCAGCGCGTAGGTAACGGTAGCCTGAATGGGCAGGGCGCGGTCGGTGTCACCTTTATAATACACATCGGTATCATCGGTGTTCCACACCAGCTTTTCGCCGTCCTGTGTGAACTCGGCGCTGCTCTCGGTGTTCTGGATATTGGTCAGGGTGCTCTGGTCGGTCACATTGGACAGACCGGAGGCGCTGTAAACGTGCTCGCTGACAGTGGTGCTCTGGATGGAGCCATCGGCGTTCATCACAGCGTACACGGTCTCAGACTTGGTAAAGCTGCTGCCGCCTGCGGCAAAAGCCGGGGCTGCACAGCTGGCGGCAAGGGCAACTGCCAGCGCCGCACTGGCGAAACGAAGCGATTTTTTCATAATGCATTACTCCTTTTCAGACTTCTTGGCGTTGGCAGATTCAGGTACCATCCATTTCAGGGTGGTGTGGCGGATGAGCCAGTCACACAGCATCAGGGCGGCGGGCAGCACCACCAGAATGACCAGCATACTGATCAGCGCGCCGCGGGAGATCAGCAGGCAGATGCTCCGCAGCAGCTCCATCTTACTGATGGCGGCCACGCCGACCGTAGCGGCGAAGAAGGTCAGACCACTGGTCAGGATGGACTGGCTGCAATGTTCCAGCGACTGCTGGGCAGCTTCCTTGGGGGTGCGGCCAAAGGCGCGCTCCTCGTGATAACGGGTGGTCATCAGGATGGAGTAGTCCACGGTAGCGCCCAGCTGGATAGTGCCGATGACGATGCTGGCGATGAAGGGCAGCTGCGTACCGGTAAAGTACGGGATGCCCATATTGATGGCGATAGCGGCTTCGATGCTGGCAACCAGCAGCACCGGGATGGAAATGCTCTTGAAGGAGATGGCGATGATGACCAGCACGGCCATGATCGACCAGACGTTGACGTTCTTGAAGTCCACGTCTGCCACCTCGATCAGGTCTTTGGTCATAGCGCCTTCACCGGTGATAACGCCCTCGGGGTCTACGTTTTTGATCAGGCTGATCATTTCGTCCAGCTGGCTGTTGATGGCGTCCGTGCCGGTCTTGTAGGAGCTGTTGGCAAGGATCAGCTTGTAGCCGCCGGACTGCAGGATCTCCATCACGCTGTCGGGCAGCAGCTCGGTGTCAAAGCCGGGGCCGGTAATGGAATCCAGACTTACCACCTGCGTGATGCCGTCCACGTCCTTCAGCTCATCGCACAGGTCGGACACCTGCGTAGCGGTCAGATCGTCATGCACCAGAATGAAGTGGCTGGTGGTCATGCCGAAGTCCTCGCCCAGCTTGTTGGTGCCCACGATGCCGGTCAGGTCCTGGGGCAGGGAATCGAACAGGGTGTAGTACACGCTGGTCTTGTTCTGCGCAATGGCAAAGGGGATGAGGATGAGGATAAAGACGGCCACGATGGGCGCTGCGTGCTTGGAAACAAAGTAGCTCAGCTTGGTCAGCCGGGGGATAACGGTGCGGTGCTTGTATTTTTCCACCCACTTATCAAAGGTAAGGATCAAAGAGGGCAGGATGACCACGGTGCAGATGACGCCCAGTGCCACGCCCTTTGCCATGACAAGGCCGATATCGCGGCCCAGCGTCAGACGCATGGCGCACAGTGCAAGGAAGCCTGCAATGGTGGTCAGGCTGGAAGCGGAGATGGAGGTCATGGTCTTGCAGATAGCGCTGGTCATGGCCTCCTCATTGGAGGAGCGCAGCTCCTTTTCTTCCTCATAGCGATGCAGCAGGAAGATGGAGAAGTCCATCGTAACACCCAGCTGCAGCACGGTGGCCAGTGCCTCGGTGATGTAGCTGATCTGCCCCAGCAAGATGTTGGTGCCGAAGTTGTACGCGATGGGGAACAGCAGACCCAGCATGAACAGCAGCGGGGTGAGGGTGCTTTCCAGCGAGAGGAACAGCACCAGCAGACTGGCGCCCACAGCGATCAGAATGTACAGGGGCATTTCCTGATTGACCAGTGCCTTGGTGTCCTGCAGAATGACGCTCATGCCGCCGAAGAAGCAGTCCTTGCGCAGCAGCTTTTCGATCTGCTTGACGGCTTCCATGGTTTCGTCGCTGGCGCTGGGTGCGTCAAAGCGGACGATCAGCATGGTGGAATCGTTTTTGCCGAACATGAACTGCTGCACATCGGCAGGCAGCATGGCGGTGGGGATGTTGGGGTCGATCACATCGCTGAGCCAGAAGGTCTGGGTGACGCCAGGCACGGCTTCGATCTCCTTTTTCATGGCGATGAGTTCATTGGTTGGCAGGCCCTCTACCGTGATCATACCGGTGGAGGCCAGATGGAAATCGTCCTCAAGGGCTACCTCGCCGATCATGGAGTCCAGATCCTGCGGCAGGTAGGTGAGGATGTCATAATTGATGCGGGTGGCAATGGCGCCGATCGCGGAAGGGATCAACAGCAGCACGGCCACTGTTAAGATCAGCTTGCGCAGACGCACGATGCCTTGTGCGATCTTTTTCATGAGAACCCTCCAGAATAGAAAGTTGATTGGGAAAGCCCGCGAAACTGACCGCCGGTCATCTTCCGGGCAAACACTATTATATCCACCCCGGACAGTGTGTCAAGCAGAAAAAGTGACCGAAAGTCAGTTTTTTTATCACCTGCAAAAAATTGTATAAGAAATCGGGCTTGCACAAACGGCCAAGGACTGCTAAACTAAGTAGCACAGACCGGACGCAGCACATACCTGCGTCCATATTTATAAAAGAGAGAAAAGAGGAATCTACCCAGAGCATGAGCACCGTGGAAGGTAAGAAACAGGAAAAGCGCCGCGCCCTGCTGGATGCAGCCTACGAGCTGTTTCTGGAGCGGGGCACCGCCAAGACCAGCGTGGAGGATATCACCAGCCGTGCAAAGGTGGGCAAAGGCACGTTTTATCTGTATTTTCAGGATAAGGGCGCGGTGATGCAGGCGCTGCTGGGCAGGGTGAGCTACCAGCTGCTGAGCGATGCCTGCCTTGCAGTCGAGCAGCACCCCGAGCTGCCCGACTTTACCGCGCAGGTAGTGTTCGTCATCGACCATATCATCGAGGCTTTGCGGCAGGATGCGCTGGTGCTGCGGTTCTTGGAGCGCAACTTCGTCTGGCCCGGGCTGGACCAGATCGAAGCCAGCAGGGAGGCCGAGCCCCTGATGCGCAAGCTGCTGGCCATCGTGCTTTCCAGCCCGGAGATGGCCGGCCGCACCGAGCGGGAGGTCTACCAGCGCATCACGGCCCTTGGCAGTATGTGTATGTCGGTGTGCTATTCCAGCATTCTGGAGGGCAAGCCCGACAACATCGACGCCATGAAGCCGGTGCTGTACGATATCATCCGCCGGGCGCTCTCGCCGGAAAAGTAAAAAAGAACGCATAAAAAAGCACAAAAGGTCTTGCTTTTTGCAAAAAGCTGTGGTAAACTATCCAAGTCGATATGACATGGACGGTTAGCTCAGCTGGTAGAGCATCTGCTTGACGTGCAGGAGGTCACAGGTTCGAGTCCTGTACCGTCCACCATACAGTTCGTACTCGAACCCGATTCTTTATGAAAAAGGGTTCGGGTACGTTTTTTGTTTGCAAGAGGTTCTGAGAAAGGACTACTCGGAACGGTAAACGAGCAAAGGCAGGGTATCACTATGTAGGTGGTGCCCTGCCTTTTATTCTTAGTATTTGTCAAAAATCGCATCCAGTCAATTTACTTTTTCTGCGCAGTTTGCTATAATGATATCTACTAGTATGTATAGCCAGATTAGACTTCGAGTGGCTTGTCTGTAAAGACAGGCGGCATCGTACCAATGGGTATGGATGTGTTTTTCCGGTAGGAGTTCCCTCGGTTCGGCCTCATTCTACACTGCAACACGAGAACATCGTTGCATCGAGTCACAGTGTGATATGGAATTATGTTAAGGTGTTAAGTAATGTTGGTCTGAGCCTATGCAATTGTTTGGGAAGTCGGATTTGTGCTGGTGTGAATTCAGGATATAAGGCTATCGCATCTCTTTGTTATTTGAGGACGGGAAGTCCCCTCAATTTATTTGGGGGCCAATAATAACAAGGAGGTGAATTTCGTGAATAAGACGGACAAGCCTTTTGTTGTTGTCAATATTAACATATTCGGCAACAACAATAAGCTATCAGCGAATGAGACTCGTTCTCATGTCCCTGCTGCTTTGGTTATCTTTGCGATTTCCATTGCGGCCATACTGGTTGTATCCTATTGCTGCCCTGAACTGCTTCCCGATTTAGTCCGTTGGATGATCGGCAAAGTAGTTAACAGCTAACACCAGCATATTTTAAGAATTGAGGTGTCATACCTTTTGAAATATAGTGATTGCCCTTTATATGGAATTCGTTCCAAACGTATGCTCAAGTATATCCTTCAAATAAAAAATGATGATATGCTAAAGCAATCCAATATCACATCCAAAATCCATCCATATATAGATAAGACAAAAAAGCCTCGTCTTATTGAAGCACCGCAGGCAGAATTAAAGATTGTTCAAAGACGGATAAAAACATTATTGGGTAAAATTCAAACGCCCGATAATGTTTTTTCTGGTATAAAGGGAAAATCTTATCCGGAAAACGCACGTATGCATATTGGAGGAAGAAAACGAAATCTCTACAAAACTGATCTGACAGCTTTTTTTCCATCTATCAGTCGAGAGGACGTTTATCAATTTTTTAATAACGAATTGTGCTGTTCTCCGGATGTTTCAGAAGTGCTGACCAGTTTAACAACAGTTAACCTTGAAAAATTTCCAAAAGAAGAACTCACAGAAGTCTATGACTTTTTAGGTCAAAAAGGTGTGCATTGCTACAATCATTTGATTTCAGGAGCACCAACCAGTCAGATATTATCCTATCTTGTCAATCATAAGATGTTTGATGAACTGCATACGCTATCTGATAAAAATGATATGGTGATGACTGTATATGTGGATGATATGGTATTTTCGAGCGAGCATAAGATATCTTCACACTTTAGGCACTCTGTCAAATCAATCATTAAGAAGTACAGATATAAACTCTCCCATAACAAAGTAAAAGGTTACTCAAAGGGATATCCAAAATTAGTAACGGGTGTTGTCATCGACTGCAATGAAAATATGATTGTCAAAAATTCATTGCAACATAAAATCATATTGGAATTTGAGCATTTGCGCAAAAATCCTATGGATCAGGAAAGTCGCCAGCGATTGCGAGGTTTAGTAACATCGGCGCAGCAAATTGATAAGTCAATTTTCCCAAACATCAAAAGATTTGCATTTGAAAATCCATCCAAGTAAGTGTTCAATGTATTGTTCTTCTGGCAAATTGAATTTGATTTTCTGGCATGTGTGGACTTAATCTACGTAGTGAGCCATCGTGAGACGATAAAATATATGAATAACATGTCTGGAAATCACGGACTAGAGGACGAAACACACAAAAACAGGGTACGCCCACCCGGACGCACCCTGCCAAAGACCACAGACAATAGCAATATGTATACCAGGGAGTTCCCCAGCGGGAACTTCCTGGATTTCTTTTTTGTTTGCGTGATGAGCCTGCTCCGCCTGCCACGCGGCAAACTCCCTCTGGCCTTCCTCGCTGTTCCAGCAGGCAAGGATGGCCGGGTAGAATGCCCGCGCCAGACGGTCAATGACTTCATCGGGATAAGGGGAAGTATTTGTGGACTTTTTCTTTTTGTTCAAACGCACGCTCCTTTGACGATCCGTAGACAGCTTAATGTGATTGTACCTGATGCATCATTCCTTTACGAATCTCGTAAGTTCTATCTGCTACGGCATCATAGTAGGCATTGTGACTGATAACGAGAATTAACTTTTTTCCCTTGAGCTTTAATAAGTAATTGATCAGGCTATGTTCAGTTTTTTCGTCAAGGTTGCTTCCGGGTTCATCCAGCAAGATGCAAGAAGAGTTACCCAAAAGGGTACGTGCTAGATAAATCTTTTGCTTTTCGCCCAGAGAAAGATTCTCAGGTTTGATAGTCACCTGCTTGTCAGCGGGAGGCAGCTGAAGAACAGTTTCAAGTTCTTGATACTGTGTATTGGAAATCTTTCGTCCACAAATAATGTTTTCTCGGACTGTACCTGGAAAAATGAAGTTAGGATAGAAAAGATAACTTGGTTTTGATTGGTCGCAGTTAAATCTTCCGTTTTCGTTGAAACGGAGATGCTTTGCGTCCGGGGCAAACACACCAGAAATTATATTGAACAGAGATGACTTGCCGCAGCCATTCTCTCCATGGATTAGCACCAAACCTTTCCCGTGGACAGTAAAGTCGTTCACATGGAAAAGCGCCTCACTCTCCGATCGCATCAGGTCGATATTATGAGCCTCGATTTTTGGAGGGGCTACAGTTTCTGTATTCTTTTGCTGATCTGGCATGGCAAGAAAGTCTGCCACACGATCGAAGGATGGCTTCTGGCTGATAATCTGGGCATGAAGTTGAGAAATTTCTGACAGAGGATTGAACAGGTAGGCAATTATCTGAATAGAGAATAACAGCTGACCGATGGTCATGTTTTGCAACACCACTTGGTTTCCTCCAATGATTAAAATAAGCAGAGGTGCCAATGTGGTGACAAAAAGAGGGAATTCTTGCACGATCAGCAGAAGAAAGTGTTGACGATTGCGAGCATCAAGATATGACTTCAGAGCCTCATTATAGCGGTTCTGCATATAATTTTCGACCTTGTTTAGAGTAATGCTAACCTTGCCGTTGAGAATTACATCAAATTCCTGAAACCATAAATCTCCAGCTTCCCTCTCCTTGGCTACTAGTCTTTCCAGTTCGCTTTTGTTAAGAAAACTGGGAACCATGTAGAGCGGAATCAAAATGATTGCCGTCAGTGCAACAGATGGGCTGGCATAGAAAAGCAGAAGTCCAATGATGATCATTACTTTAACTAAGTTTGCAGGTACTGTGACCAAATAGCTACTTACAGTATATATCGCACTGACATCGTTAGCCATATTTTGAATACGGGCTTTGTTCTGGCTTTCATAGGCAGGGATACTGCTACTCAAAATCTTTTGCGCCAGATGTTGGCGGTAATTACCCGCCATGCGATCTGCATTCATCTGAGAATTATAGTTGACGAAATAAAACTGGTAAAAATGAATTAAAAAAACACAAACAATGATTCCCAAAATCCACGAGGTTGGCATATGAGTGCCTGAGGTAATCCAGACATCTGTAAGATACAGAGTTAGGCCGGCAGGCAACAAGGCAAGCAAAAAGCCCACCAAGTCAAAAATGATTCGCATAACCAGCTGAGAATATGTGATATAGATACCACGGTCTTCAAGATATTTTTTCATGGACGTGATGCTCCTTTATGGGATAAAGCTTCAGTGTATAGTTTGTTAATGTATTTATCAAGAAAATATTTTTCGGGAATACAAAATTTATTTTTATTCAGGCGGCAGTAGGTACAACCGCCCATGCAAAGAGGTAAGACAACGCAGTTACGACATTCGGTGTCCTTGAAAGGACTAGTGTTAATCCGATCTAGTTTTACTCGGAAGTTGACGGTATGTCTGTTCCGTGTCCAAATGGTATCATAAAAGATTTGAGGAATCCATATCGTCTTATGTATATTTCTTTATACATAGAACGATATATAGATTGTGTATGGAAAGCTTGCAGAAATTGATGTAGCACAGAGATGAAAAATAGTGTATACTACGTTTGGAAAGGATGTGAAAGACGAATGAATGTCTATTTTTTAGGAGAGTATATCAAAAAACAGAGGGAGAAGCTTGGTTTGACACAGGAACAAGTCTGTGAGGGAATTTGCGAACAAGTCACCCTTTCCCGACTCGAAAATGGAAGGCAAACCCCAAGCCGGACAAGAGTCAATGCACTTCTACAACGTCTTGGGTTGCCGGAAGACCGCTATTATATGATTTTAACAAAGAACGAGCTAGAAATAGAGGCATTGAAAAAAGAAATCATCGCATGCAATGCGCTGGATAGTGCCAAAGAGGGCTTTTCCAAGGTTGAGCAGTTGGAAAAATTGGTAAATACAGATGATAACTTGGAAAAACAGTTTATCCTGCGCTCTAAAGCACTGCTTGGTTATCTGGCTGGGCGTTATACAAAGGAAGAAAAATTGAGAATGCTTATCCAAGCTATTGGATTAACGATTCCGGACTTTGACTTGGAAATAATTGGCTCTCATCTGTACACCGTTGATGAAATGAAGATCATCAATCAAATTGCCGGAGTATACTCGGATATGGGACAAAATAAAAAAGCCGCTGATATTTACTATCAGTTGCTAAAATATGTGCAAAAACACCAGCAGGAGGCCGTCATCTCCAGTGGTATGTTGCCGATGGTACTGGGAAATTATGCCAGAGCACTGGATCTGTGTGGCTATTATAAGGATGCAGTGGACTATGCACAGCGAGGAATTGAGGCATGTGTCCGTTACGGCCACTACCAGATGTTATATGCATGTCTTGCCATTCAAGCTGAGTCCTACCATTTCATGAAACAGGATGAAAAAAGTGCTGAGGCATACCACGAGGCGTATTATCTTTGCAAAGTTATCGGACGAAAGGAGTCAATGCTTGCAATCCAAGAGGAAGCGAAGAATTATATCGGACTTGAGTTCCGATTTAAGTGATTTCATCAGTGCCCGGAATTGTATCACTAAGTGGTGGTTGGCTTTCGTTGCTTGAAGAAGTTGAGGATGATGAAACCGGAGATTCAGCGCAGGAGTTTTCCGCAAAGCTGACAGAGGAAGGGGTGGCTAACAGGAGAAGCAGACAAAGTGTAGCTGTAACAGCTATAGTGAATATTTTTTCATGGCAGAATATCCTTTCCTTTTGATGAGTCTATCATATAGCACATAGAACAGAAAGACCATATCGTCTGGTGTAATAAATAATTTCATAAGACGACAAGTCAACGAGAGAAGTGCTTGCGTGATGACATAAGGCATACTATAATAATTATAATATTGATTCTTTGAGGTACTGAAGAATGCAGAACTATAGGCTTGGTGATTATATCCGCCAGCGACGGCAGGAGTTGAATTTGACGCAGGAGCAAGTCTGTGCAGGCATTTGCGAGCCTGTTACTCTCTCCAGATTTGAAAATGGAAGGCAGACCCCCAGTCGTACAAGGATCAATGCTATTCTACAACGCCTTGGCTTGCCAGATGATCGGTATTATGCACTTGTAACACCAGAGGAACTGGAAATTGAGGCATTGAAAAAGGAAATCGTGGCATGCAATGCGCTGAAACACGTTAATGAAGGCTTTGATAAAATCAGTCAGCTTGAAAAAATTGTAAAGCCAGATGATCAAATTACACAGCAGTTTATTCTCCGATCAAAGGTTCTTCTTGGTGGGCTGGATAAGAGGTATTCAAGTGACGAATGAATCCAGATGCTTATGCAAGCGGTTCAAATGACGATACCAAATTTTCGACTGAGTAAAATTGAAGACTATCTTTACACGTTGGACGAAATGAAGCTAGTCAATCAAATTGGAAATGCTTATTCCTTGGCTGGCGATAATGAAAAAGCAGCCGATATTTTTTATCGGTTGCTTCAGTATATGAGACGCCATCTCCAAGAAATAGTCACATCAAACAGGATGCTTCCTTTGGTTCTCTACAATTTTGCCAGATCTCTGGACTTGTTGGAAAGATATGAAGAAAGCGCAAGAGTTGCAAGAAATGGAAAAGAAGCTTGCATTAAATATGGACATTACCAAGTACTTCACTCTTGTCTGGAAATCGAAGCTGAGTGTGATTTCTTCCTTGGCAAAAAAGAAGAGAGTGCAGAGCGATATCGTGAGGCCTTTTACATTTGCAAAGTTATGAGATACGAGGATGACTTGCAGATTATTCGTAATGAGGCCCAAAAATATCTGGACATTATTTTCTAAATGTTAAGTAATATCGTCCTGTGGTGTAGCGGCATCTGCTGGTGTAGTGGGGTCACCGTTTGCTCCAAACGAAGTTCCTGCCCCTGTTTGTGCAGCGGTGTTGACGGAAAGTCGGTATCACATTCGGTCGGCTCATGAAATTTTCAAGGTGCGTTTCCCGTAAAAGAAAAATATCGCCCATGCGGCGCAGCGATGATTTTGTCGGGTGAATCGGCGGCAAAATGAATCGGGTGTGTTGCGGGGCGGTTAATCTTTCAGGGATGATCCACGGCGAGGCAGTGTTCAAAATGAACACGACCACATCTTATGGAGGGCTTTTTGCCAATCCACAAAATCAGTGGGATTTACAGGAAAAATACCACTGTATGTGAAATTCGTTAAGAGGGTTTTGGGAAATTTATGGTAATAAAGTGGAGAGAGTGGGACTATTGGGCTGAGATTAAGGTGCCATGAACCAGAAAAATACAGTATAATATTCGGACGGAGGATGGATTGCGAGAGTATATCTCCAAAATGTTATAAAAACAATTGCCCTTAATGATAAGCGCTGAAAAGCAGACAGTATATCATTAAGGGCAATTTATCGCGTTATTTAAAGTAAACTACATACAACTTATGCATAATAATGAGTATATTAAAGGAAAATAAATAAAATAACCAGTAAATTGAAAAAATCAGGAGTGGATACAAAAAACTGTTAGTGTCCTTTGAAGTGGTTCCTATTGATAAGAAAATAAGAATCAAATCAATAATACTGATTAAAATATCAAACATTCCGGTTTGAACAATATCCTCAATGTAAAGTAGCTTTTGCTTGTGCGACAAGTTTTTGACAGCAGAGTTTTGAATATAATCACTTTTGTCTAGAACCATAGGAATAAGTCCAATAATAGCTGAAACGAGCAGAGATAGGATAACACCTATTTGAGAAAAAGTATTATCAACAGTTAAATTTAGTAACATGGTTATTCTTGCTAGAAGAGAAACTACCGCTAATAAATAAAGAAAATCTATTTGTATAGGAAACACCTTATAATAACCGCGGATTATTTCTCGTATATCAAATAACTTAGGAATTGCATCACGTTTCCCAGTGGATAGCGCATATATCACAAGAAGAATAATAAGCAGTGCTATCCAAATCCAAACATTATTAAACAGAGTAAGTAAAAAATCTTTTATTTCAGATTTTATCATATAGTAGTCACCTCCTCCTTTAATTTGATGTTATGCCACGATTATTGGGGTAGATGTTCTTCTTCAAAAATCTTTTTAAATTCATTTAGAATATCTACATCGTTCGACAAACCATCAGGCATAATAATGCTACTATCGAGAACTTTGCGAACACCACCAGACAAAGGCTTATCAATTGTGAATGTACGAGCTGTTTTGTGACCTTTTACAGTGAATTTGATTTTAGTCGGTTCGAAATCGTCTATGATTTTTATGTTTTCGATAGGCTTTCCATAAAATATCCGATCCTGAATGGACTGTTTGAGTTGACCGTTCTTTCCTTCTTTTTGTGGAGTTAACATGAGTGTCAAGACTTGTTCAGAATATTCAGGCAAGTCACCTCTTTCAGATGCTTTTTCGTTTTTGAATAGTCGAATTTCACCCCACTGATTAGAATTAATGAAGGCTTTTAGAGCATCATCATTGATGTATTCCTGTGCTTTGACTGAGAAATATTGTCCATCAATAGCGTTAAGAAGTTTCTTTACTTGCCAACGCATGGGATCAGCAATGCCATTACGACCCCGTGCTTCAGTTAACATGACGGCAGTTGTATTGCGAGGGCTTCGGGCATACGCAATAAAAACATGAAAGCGTCTACAAATGGCATCATTTGGCCCAATTTCAACATCGTCACCCTCTTCGCGACGAACATCTGCACGGTCACCGCCTTCACCATATAAAACGGTGAAAAAAGCGTAACGGTAGAGTTCGATTCCATCTTCTATCACAACATCGGTGACCACAGAAGAGCCCTTATAAGGCAAAACATCAAAAGCAAAAAGCTCTAAAACCTTTTTATCAAATTTTTGAGGGATACGAACTTTATTATCTGTTTCGGGTGAAGCAACCGTACCATCGCCAAATCGCTGCTTCGTGAATTGAAATAGAGTTGGGTCTTGAATACGGCTTATAAGCAAATCGAGTAAATCGTCTTTTCCATCAATAGGAGATTGCCAACAAAGCAATGGGCTTCCCTTTTTACGAGAGGAAACTTGAATGATAGTGCTGTTTACAGATACGTCCATGACTTTCCCTCCTGCTATATAGTAGCACAATCGGTGTGTTATAAATTGTACTTTGTGAGAGCGTACTCTAAAATTTGATTTTATTATACTACCAATGATGAATCCCATCAATAAAGAACGAGGCATTTGGCGATTCTGTATAGGAATCGATTCAATGTTCTGTATAAATCAACAGCCGCCCAGCGACCTTACGGTCTCGCTGGGCGGCTTATTTTTTGCGTTTCCACAACAGATATTCTTCGTAGCGGTGCATCTCGTTCTGTTCTTCTTCGGTCAGGCGCTGGCGCTGTTTGCGAGCCTCGTCCGAGGGGTCGATGTCGGTCAGACCCAGCAGGTAGTCGGCGGAGGTGCCATAACGCTTGCAGAGTGCAATCAAAACTTCATGGCTGGGAGATGCTTTGTCGCGTTCCCATGTGCGGACGGTAGGCACTGAAACATGAAATGCTTTTGCTAAATCTTCTTGCGTTTCACCGTTTAATTTGCGTAACTCCGCGAGCCGTTCGCCAATCATCCTAATTCCCTGCCTTTCTTTGCTATCAGTATAAATAATATTGTCGCTTTTAACAAAAACCGATAATTCCGTTGTCAGTTTTGCTTAAAAGTGATAATATTATTATCATAATGGTGCGAAAGTGATAAGAATACTGACACTTCCGCCGCAACGCTAAGGCAAAGCGAGGGAATCCCCGTGGAACAACTGATCGACTTTCACGCACCGGAAGTGCAGGCGGTGCTGGATACGCT
>ENA-OROZ01002397-OROZ01002397.1-human-gut-metagenome-genome-assembly--contig:-NODE-2397-length-14239-cov-3.709884_pt1 | contig 14239 bp, 20 predicted proteins | sample MGYA00242138_ERZ509066 | MGnify/ENA primary metagenome ERZ509066 (study PRJEB26280, sample SAMEA2338691) | human gut metagenome | biome: human gut; feature: human-associated habitat; material: faeces... | reverse complement strand
ATTCCTTCTTTTTCAGCAGTCCTTCCATGGTGGCTGTCTATTTCTTAAAAATGCTCAAGGACGGCAGCTTTTTTGTCCACACCGGAATCACCTTATTTGAAACTCTTGTAAGCTTTGCACTGATCTGTATTCTGGGAATCTTCTCTGCAACGCTTCTTTGGTATTATCATCCGGTTGCCGAGGTGACCGAACCTTATTTCGTTGTCTTAAACAGTCTGCCCAAATCCGCACTCGCCCCACTCCTTATTGTCTGGCTTGGAACCGGAATGAACACCATTATTATTGCCGGAATTTCCGTAGCCCTGTTCGGTTCGGTGATTAATCTTTATACCTGCTTTAAGCAGGTGGATGAGGAACGTTGCAGGCTGATTTATACGCTCGGTGGAACAAGATTTGATGTCTATAAAAAGGTTATTCTTCCTTCCTCAGTTCCCGGAATCATCAGCAATATGAAGGTCAATGTCGGGCTTGCTTTAGTCGGCGTTATCATCGGAGAATTTCTTGCTGCAAGAAGAGGACTCGGTTACCTCATTATCTATGGCTCCCAGGTCTTCCAGCTGAATATGGTGATTACCTCCATTCTGATTCTGTGCTTCCTGGCATTACTTCTCTATCAGCTCCTGCAGCATCTCGAACACCGGAATAAGAAAAAGAATGCAATCAGTTAAGAATTGCAGTAAAAACAGGCTGCCACAATTCTGTGACAGCCTGTCATTAGTTGCCATGCATATGAGAAAATGATCCAGTGGATCATTTTTGAGTTGAAAGCTACCGAGGGGATTCGAACACATGACCTGCTGATTACGAATCAGCTGCTCTACCGGCTGAGCCACGGTAGCAATACACGAACAAAAAATATTATATACATGGAATAAAAATTTTGCAAGTGTTTTTATACTTTTTCTGAAAGATGGACATCCATCTGTGGAAAGGGAATGGAAATTCCTGCCTCATCCAATGTAAGCTTGATGTTCTCAGTCAGATATGCCTTCCGTTCATAAAAGTCCTCCGTCTTTACGAAGCAACGGACGATGAGGTTCACACTGCTGTCTCCCAGTGAATCTACAATAACCTGTTTATCCTTTTCCTGGAGAATCTTATCTGTATGTTCAAGCAGATCAAGAAGCACCTCCCGTGCTTTCCGGATATCGGCATCGTAGCTGATTCCAACCGGAATATCAATCCGATGATCCGGACATCTCGTATAGTTTGTGATAGAGCCATTCGCGAGCGGTCCGTTCGGCAGAACAATGACACGTTGATCCGCCGTTACAATCTTCGTATAGAAAATGTCCACCTCCTCAACAACTCCGTCATTTCCTTTTTCATCCACAATCCGTTCTCCAATATGAAACGGTTTTAATACCAGAATCAGAAGGCCTCCCGCAAGGTTACTCAGACTTCCCTGCCATGCAAAACCGATTGCCACACTGACTGATCCCAATACAGCAAGAAAGCTGCTGATTTCCACACCACAGGTTGCAATGACTACCACAAAGAGGGCAAACATCAGAATAACCTTTAGCAAAGAGTTCGTAAAATGGATAATGCCCTCATCCACATTGGCTTTTTCAAGGGACTTGCGCAGGATCTTGCGGATCAGCTTAATCAATTGCAGTCCAATGGCCAGAACGATAATGGCAATCACCAGCTTAAAGCCGAACCGGAATAATTTATCCGGTAATTCGTCTAAAAACTTTTCAATCACTCCCGGTGAAAGATCAATGTCGGTAATGTCTGATATCTCAGTAATATTGGTATCCATATCTCATACCCTTCCAGAATCTTATTATCCTATTTATTTTGCTTTCTTTGCTGCCTCTTCTGCCTTTTTCCATTCAATTGAAGCAAGCTTCTCTTCTTCCTTAGCACGTTGTAAGGCCTTCTGGGCCTGCTGCATGATTTCTTCTGCCTGCTTCTTTAATTCTTTTGCACGCAAGGTCAGCTCTTCGGCTTCTGCTTCAGCCTCTTTTGCACGCTGCCCGGCTTCCTGTGCCAGACGGATCGCTTTCGTTTCTGCTTTGCGGTTTTCGATCTGCTGCTTCTCTTTGGCTGTATAGGCAACAAACTTAAAGATACTCAAAGAAAGCGGTGCAGCCTTCATGGTAAAGGAACAGGGCTGTCCATCGTATTCCTCATCATTTACAGGTATCGCACGGGCGTTTACCCATCCCTTTCCGCCGTAGGCCTTATCATCTGTATTCAGAATTTCTTTATATTTGCCTGCCATCGGAACCCCGATACAGAATTCCTGCTCGATATTGGCAAAATTTGCGACAACAACCAGTGTCTGCTCCGGCTTTAAGGCCTTTCTCATATAAGAAAGCATGCACTTCTCGGGAGAAATGCAGTTAATCCACTGGAAACCGTCTGCTTCCGTATCCTTCTCATAAAGTGCCGGTAGCTCCTGATATAAGTGATTCAGATCACGCACCAGATCATGAATTCCCTTATGTGCAGGTTCCTTTAACAGCTCCCATTTTATCTGTCTGGTTTCGTCAAACTCCTGGAACTCTGCAATGTCCTGCCCCATAAACAGAAGCTTTTTGCCCGGATGGGTCATCACGTAGCCATAGGTCAATCGTAAGTTTGCAAATTTATCTTCAATGGTGCCCGGCATCTTGCCAATCATGGAAGACTTGCCATGTACAACCTCGTCATGGGAAAACGGCAGCATAAAGTTCTCACTGTAGGCGTAAATCATGCTGAAAGTCAATTCATTATGATGATGTGCACGGAAATACGGATCATAGCCGATATAGGCCAGGTAATCATTCATAAAGCCCATATTCCACTTAAGATCAAAGCCAAGTCCTTCGTCATCCAAAGCTCCCGTCACCTTCGGCCATGCGGTCGATTCTTCGGCAATCATCAGCACATCCGGATTCCGCTTTTTCATAATGGAATTCAGATGCTTGATCATTTCAATCGCTTCCAGATTCTCATTGCCGCCATAAATATTGGCAACCCACTCGCCATCCTTACGTCCATAATCCAGATACAGCATGGAAGCAACCGCATCCATGCGGATTCCATCGGCATGGAACTGCTCTGCCCAGTATAACGCATTTGCAATCAGATAGTTGGATACTTCCGGGCGTCCGTAATTATAAATCAATGTTCCCCAGTGCGGATGACTTCCCTTCCGGGGATCCGCATGCTCATAGAGACAGGTTCCGTCAAACTCGGCAAGTCCATAGGTATCTCTCGGGAAATGTGCCGGAACCCAGTCCAGAATCACACCGATGCCCGCCTGATGAAGCGTATCCACGAAGTACCGGAAGTCATCCGGTGTTCCGTAGCGCGCGGTCGGTGCATAATAACCAATCACCTGATAACCCCAGGATGCATCCAGGGGATGCTCCATCACCGGCATCAGCTCCACATGTGTATAGCCCATTTCCTTTGCATATTCTGCAACAAGAGGCGCCAGTTCACGGTAGGATAAGCTTTCTTTTCCATCCTCTCCATGACGGAAGGAGCCCAGATATAATTCGTAAACACTGATGGGCGCATTCTTTTCTTCCGATTCTTCATCCATTCTGCATCCTGATAGCTGTAATGAGAATCTTCCACGATGGAAGCCGTATCCGGACGAAGCTGCTGGCGGAATGCATAAGGATCTGCCTTTAAAACGGTCAGACCGCCCTTTTTCCTGATTTCATATTTATAACAGTCACCTGCCTGAACATCCGGTATAAACAGTTCAAAAATACCGGTTGTACCATCCTTTATCATGGGATAAATGCGCCCGTCCCAATTGTTAAAATCTCCAACGACACTGACACGGACCGCATTCGGCGCCCACACCGCAAACTGTGTTCCGGCAACACCGTTTCTCGTACAAGGATGTGCTCCCAAATGTTCATAAATGGTATAATGAATGCCTGAAGTAAAACGTACAGCATCCTTTTTAGATAAGGATACCGGTGCGAATGCATAGGCATCCTTAATCATTCTGCTGTTCCCTTGGGCATCAATAATTTCATATTCATAGTGCTGCGGCTTCTTTCCCTGATAAAGACATGCAAAGAAACCGTTCTCATCTGCCATTTCCATCGGAAGTACCAATTTTGCAGTGGATACTACCTCTGCAGCCTCAGAACGCTTCTCTTCCATAAAATGTACATTTACCTTCACTGCCCCAGGCCAGAACATCTGAAACAGGACATTCTTACCTGTGGTATGTACCCCCAGAATCTCCTGCGGGTTTGCTTCCTCCGAATACACAATTCCTTCAATTCTCGGCCAGTTCATTAATTTATATAATTTATTATTCATGCACTTACCCCTTCCCGAAAGTCCTGTCTTCATTTTACCAAAGTTGTGTATACAAAACAAGCACCGCCGTATAATTCATTTACATTACATCTTTTAATAACATTAATTGTATCTGCATTGTATCATAAAAATAGGTGTAAGATATAACACAATTGTATTATACCTTACACCTATAATTCCATATTTTTCTATATCTGCTCAACTGCACTCTCAAATTCCTGCTCCGAATCCATAATATGGTTCATATTCTGCAATGTTTTATTCACACCCCACCTCTTCATAGTACTGATCTGCAATATATTCTGCTGATTCTGCCCATAATCCATTTTCGGTCTGCTGTAAGGTCTTGTATGTTTCAGACTTATAAAAACGAAGCACGGCTTCTTCAAAATCAATCTGGAAATGATCCTGTAACAATTTTAATACATCTCTGATCTGTATACATACGTTCATCGTAATGTCTTTCCCATTAAAACTATATATCATTTCTGGCATAAGAATTCCCTCTTGTGTCAAGTAGTTGACAACATTTTCTTAAACTTTTTCTTTCCTTCCATTATATCAGCTTTTGACAGATAATCTACCAAAAGCTGATACAATCTTACACACTTCCTTAGTTTCTCCTGCCTGTGAACTTCCATCTCAATTCAATGGTCTTATCTGCATATACCACAATCTTTTCAAGCAGCACATCCAGTAACTCATCCGTAATCTCAGTCACTTGCGAATTTCTCTCCAAGAACTTAATACCACTGATGTCTGATGGTTTCTGATTCTCCAAAGCGATGATAGCCTCCTTCTGTGCTTCAATCTTCTCCTTAATACCGGAAATCATCACTTCATAGGATTCCTTCTGCATCAGATAGGTTTCCTTGTCTGTAATGCCCTTAACATAAGATTCGTAGGCAGTGCGAAGGGTAAATATACGCTTCACAACAGCAGCAGCCTCCTCATCCACTAAAAGTTCACAAGCATTATCCTTGGATTTCAGATATCCGAAAGGAGCACAAATACCGATAAACATTCCCTTATCCTTCCTTGCCATAACCGCCGTTGACACCTTCTGAGACAAATCCTTGCTGTAAAAATCATACAGAAGAGATTTAAACTGCACATCTATGTCAGCGATACCGCCCACAAAATCTTTGCTGTCATAATTGTCATTAATTGCAATGAACCTGATTCCCATAAATGGAAAAATCTGCTCTATATTATTTCCCTGTTTCCAGATAGTTTCGTGCAAACCGGGACATATCCTTTACAATGATACAATCCACCCTCTGCTCCTTTACCATTGCAAGAAGCTCCTGCATTCCCGGACGGTTCATGTTGGTGCCGGAATATCCGTCATCACACTTCTCCAGCACATTCATGGAGCGTAAATCCTCATGAGTACTGATATAATCACGGATGATTCTGCGTTGGTTGGTAATACTGTTACTTTCATCCGCATTCACATCATCCTCTAATGATAATCTTAAATACATAACCAGATTAGTCATCGTTCCTGCCTCCTTCATTCCATTTGGTTCTTCTCGGATACTGAAATACATCCGTATATCCTGCCTTTGTATGCCCAAAACGATACTTTATCTCCATACACCTCTCCGGTGTGAGAATAATCTTCGAAATCAGCATACGGATAAGTTCCGGTGTTAATACAGACTTTTCCTTTACGGATAAAAGAGCATTTACAAACTGCTTCTTTTCCTTTTTCTGCCGAAGAAAACTCCTGTAATCCTTCTCCGCCTGCAAAAGCTTTTTCTCAAGATTCTTTACTTCCTCTTCCTGCTTTTCGTTGGTAAACTGCAGCTCCTCTCTCGTTATTTCACCTTTGACATACGCTCTAAGCATAGCCCAGATGATATACCGGCGGTTCCACATACTTGTAGGTACGTTCCTGCTCATAAAAGGAGTTCAAATTCCGCACTGAAAATTCTTCATCCAGCGTATCCAGTCTCCTGCTACGCCTCATACCTTCTGCCTTTACAGAAATATGGACACCTGTCTTAACCTCATAGCCAAGCTTTTCCATAAGAAAAATAAATTCCTCAAAGTTTTCTGCCTTATTCCTGCAATACTGCATATCCCCCATGATAAAATCGCCCCAACTCTGCTCCTTTTACCACTGCTTACGGTTCATATTAACAGGGTCTTTGCTGTATTCTGCCGCAACAATGGACAAACCATACTCCTCACACAGTCTGTTGGTTATGGGCTGTATCACATTCTTCCAGTCCCCTTTTTTATAGCTGTATTTCCTACCTGTAACCATATTTACACTGTTGAAAACAAGATGCCCATGCAGGTGATCCTTATCCGTATGAACGCTGAATACACCCTCATATTCACCACCCAAAAACTCCTCTGCAAATTGTCTGGTAATCTCATACATCTGCTCCCTGGTTCCTTCTCCCGGCTTTAGGGATATGATAAAATGATACCCCTGCCTTCCTCCAGTCTGCCCGAACATTTCCTTCGTTCCTATCATCTGCTCATAAGCAAAATCCGGCAGGCAGTTAATACCGCCTACCAGACTTCCGTTTTCCGTCTTTGCCTCATTACAGATATAAGCTATGGAATGCTTTAGATGAGCTGCCACATTTCCATGCTCCGCCGACTTCATACACATAATCTTTGTTATTGCCATAATCACCGCCACCTTTCCACCAACTGCTTCAACAGCTTAAGCACCTCTTCCAACGCCCGTGTCATCCTAAGCACATCCACATTACCAAACCACCTAGATTCGTTACAATGCTTTGCCATCTGGTTGATGTTGGTAGCAATTCCACTAATCTGACGGATAAGGTTTCTTCTGTCCTCTGCGTGTGTTGCATCCACTCCGCCGTGAACAATCAGTTCACGCAGATACTTACTCTCATTCATTCCGGCAGACTTGGCATCCTCCGACAGCTTACGAAGCTCATACTCCGAAAGTCTAAATGTCCGGTTCTGCCTTGCTGTATTCTTTCTTGTTATCTGTTTCTCCATAAATAAATCCTCCAATCATTCGAATAGTTGCTACACTCTTTCTGCTCGCAGAAATCTCCTCTGACGCTGTGAACAGAATTTCTTTCAGATAAAAACTGTAAAAACTGGCAAGATACGGAAATCGCAATGCGTTTCCAATCTTGTTATGGGCAAAGCCCCTAAAACCCCGATATTTATACCGATATTTCACAGAAATCCACCCTTGTAGATGAATTTCTGTAAAACAAAAGACAGGACTACCGGCGAAAATGTAATACACTTTCTGCCAATATCCTGCCTTTTGTTATACAAACCGTTATACGGATAAAAGGGCAATAAAAAACTGTCAAACACATCCGGCTCATTTGAACCATTTTGTTTCACAGTTTTTACTTATTTTTCCTATTCTGTTTTACGGCTTGTGTTACATTCATCTTGCATTGCCCTTCTCCAAAGGCTTCTTATCTTCTTTCTTGTCCCTACACTTCCATAATGCCATTGGATGCTTTGCTACATTTCTAAGCTCATTACTATCACCAAATACCCAGTCAGGATAATAGCTCCCTTCTGAAAAAGCTTTCCAGAACAGTTCTTCCTCCTTTGTTTGCACCAGAATGGATGCAAGATATTCTCTTACTTCCCTTTGAGCAAATTCCAAGTTAAATCGTTCTCCCTTACGAAGCACCGGATCCAGATCTCGCTTAATCTGCAGGGATGACACTTTTCCAATATTATCAAGCTCGAATTTTTCCGGGGGCTGTGCTGCTCCGATTGCACTATAGAACACAGTACATTTACGAAGCATTGCTTCCTCACTTTCATCAAACAACCCAAATCTTACCATATTATGCATGTCATATAAATCTCGTGGAGCTGTTCTTGTAAGTAATGCTACTGTTTTTGAAGCGAATATCTCCAATGGTGCTACGGAAAGTACAGTAAGCTTCTCCTCATTCCATGGCAGTTTCACTTCCCTTCTTGCTACCGGGAGTACATGACAGCGAAGCATATAGTTAATCTCAATCTTAAGATTATCCTTTACTCCTCCACAATTCACATATTCATAAACAAAGGAATCCAATGCATGATAGTTCTTTGATTTCGAACTCAGAACATATCCATTTGCAATCATATACTTTCTGATTCTGTCTGTAATAATCTCCCTGTCCGAAAGCATGTCTTCTCTGTCAATACTTCTGCAATAATCCAAATCAATGTCAACAGAAAGCCTTGGCAAATCAAAAATAGTAAGATTAATGGCTGTACCGCCTTTCAAGGCAATCCCTTTTGCCAAAATCTCATCCGATTCCATAAACTTCAATACGTCTGCCAGACGACATACCTTTTCCAGCGTATCTCTCGGAAAACCCAGTTCTTTTGCCATTCTGCCCAGAGTTAATCTATCCCATTGCATCATAATCATCAACCCCCTTATCTATTAGCCCTTTCAGTGACGCCGGTGCATAAAGCTTCCACCGCTTATGAAATACATTATCCTGTGACTCTTTCATCAAATAACGCTTTGCGTCAGAAGAACCGTTCTCACACATTTCAAAAAATTCGGAAGAAAAGTGGAATTCTTCCTGCATTTCTTCAAAAAGGTATCCACATTTCTGATACAAAAAACCATTGTTGTTTCTTGCCAGACATTCCAACACTTTCTGTTCATTCAATCCCGGCACCAGCATCATACAGCGTATTACTTCCTCAAGACCTGCTACCTTTTCAAAATCACGGATACTGTCTACAACCGTCTGCTCCACAGATGTCACCCTTATGTTGCCTTGCTGTACTACTTCCATATCGGGCTTACGCTCTATGCGGCGATACATCACTCCGTCATACTCAAAATCGTTAAACCGTTTGTCTGTTGCTACATAACACTCATAAAAAACCTGACTTCCATAACCAAATACCTCAAATGCACTGTGATGGGTGATACAAGCATCCGGGAACAGATTGGAACCTATCTGATAACGGGAGAACACTGGCTGTTTCGTTTCTATGCTGATTACTACATAAAAATCTCTTTTGACTTTTTCTATCAGACCCTTTTTCTGGTATTCATAGATTACCTGATTGGCTGCTGTTGCTGTTCCCACAAGTTCTATCAGTTGCTCCCTTGAAAAGCATCCCCTTGCAAGCATTTTTTCATAATGCTTCATTACGCATCACCTCCTACTGTTTTAAAAGCAGCACAATGTATTATTTATTTTTAATACTTTATGATTTTTTCAAAATTTTCTATTTTGAGTTTACCACATAATATTAGAAAATTCAAATACATTGTGCATTTTTTAAAATTTAATCTTCCTCATCATCTCCAAACATAGCAGACAAAGAAGCTAGTGCCCCATCATCCAGCGGCTTATCAGACAGCTCCAGATTATTCTCCGGTAATTTCTCCACCGCTTCCTTTACTGGTTTTGTTGGAGCTGGTGATGTCTCATGTTGCATCGATACTACATTCATCCCTTGCATCTGCATCATGGCAGGGACAGCCACATAACCACCTGTCTGCTGTCCCATTGCACTGATAATGGTAGCCAGAATCCTCGTAACTGCATCCTGCATAATCCGCTCATTGTCTGCCTTACTCTGCTTAGCAAAATCCCTGACAAACTCCTGCATAAGCTCCATGGTGCTCATTTCCTCCCGAAATCGGATTTCTCCACGTACAAAACATAGAATTGCCCACTTCACAGCCTCCGTCAGAGACTCATAATACTCACCCTCATAGACTACTTTATCCAGCCACTCCATGATTTCCTTATCCTCCCGGTTCTTATCATTCAACCGGAATGCAATCGACCTTGTTGCCATAGGCTACACCTCCAGATTCTGCGCTAAGTACTGATAACCTAAAGCATTGGCACGGACATCTGTTACATATCGCACATTTTCCCCGGTACAACTGCCAAAACGTCTCATAACTCCGGCTCCTCCACCGACATACACCACATTGGTAAAATCAAAGTCAATTTTCAGTTCACGAAGCTTTGCTTCCACTTCAAGAGCATATCTTTTAAGCCCTACATTGATGGTATCCATAATGAATTCCTTATTTTTGGCAATGGCATTGGTATCTCCCGTTTCAATCACTTCATTGATGATATACTCCGGCACTTCCTTACCATGTTTTGCAATGCACTCCTTCTGAATACGGTCAATGGCAGTAATCAGTCCCTGCTGGTAAGTGTGACACTCGTCAAGAACAGGAACCTTATTCACCACCGACATAATATCCAGTGTCCATGAACCACAATCCACCGCTGTCACTCTGTCCATACCTTCCATTCGGTTGGCAATCGCCGCATGGCACTGCGCAAATACCTTTACCTTGCCAAAATGCACCACATATCTGACCCCTTCATAGTTTCCGCTGCTTCAGGATAATTCCATATCGGGTCTGTAGATTCTATTCTGCTTCCTTACCAAGAAGAATAGGGCAATCATACCATGAAACACAAATTTTCCTTTTCAGACAATGCTCCAAACCTGATCGCATCGCTTTCTGCAAGATTGGGGATCCATCTTGTAATTCCCAGTGCAGCACCATACTGTCCTAATTTTAAGATTGGAATATGGATCTGCATTTCATCATAATACTCCGGTACAGCCATATCCAGTCCTATGATGGCTTCCACCTCTTCCGGATACCTCTGCGCCCAATATAAAGCCTCTAATCCGGACATTGAATGAGGGCAAAGCACATACGGTCCTCTGATCCCTGCTTTATTAAGTGCCATTCTGGTTTCGCCTAATATCGTATCAATGTCTCTGGTTTCATCTACATCATCGCTAAAGCCATAGCCAAACTTTTCTACTACAACAATTTTATATTCATTGCTCAACAAGGAATACAATGATCTAAAATCCAATATGGGCGAACAGGTTCCACTTCCGGACAGAAACACAAGTGTTTTGTCTCCTTCCCCTTCTGTATAGATACTCATATTGTGACCTTTCACTTCTACAAGTTCGCCTAAAGGAATCAACAGATCTTTCTCTCAATTTAGACTATTCAGATAAAAAATCATATATTATACTATTAAAATCTTTAGCTTCATCATACGCTGCATGACCATATTCCGGATACATATGTATCTCACAATCCAGTTTGTCAGCAATTTCAACAGATGCGTTGCCTGTCGTTATCATATCACCCCTATATCATTCTACATTTCAGGTGTGATTATGAGAACGAAATGCAATTTTACATTTTGGTAGTATTTTATTGTCCATTCACATACTTGCGGGGGTGCGAAGGAGAATATATAATTTTTCTCGGGAACTTCATATTGGCACAACATAGTGCTGGTATTCTATTCAAATATGGGAGGTGTTCTTAATGGCGAAAATTTTGATTGTTGAAGATAATCAAGGGACAAACAAGGCGATATGCGAATATATGAAAGAGGCAGGGCATACGCTCTTTTCCGCTTTTACTGGTAGTGAGGCACTAAAAATATTCCGTGAAAAAGAACTGGATATAATTGTTCTGGATATTATGCTTCCCGAAATGTCGGGTATCGTTGTTCTGCATGAAATCAGGAAAATCAGCAATATTCCTGTAATAATGCTTACTGCACTTGACGATGAATATACACAATCCAACAGTTTTGATGAAATGGCAGACGATTATATAACAAAGCCCTTTTCTATGCTCATTTTAGGGAAACGGATTACTGCGTTACTTCGCAGAAGCCAGAACAAGCCTGCTGTTAATATGATTAAGCTCGGAGATGTTACCGTTGACTTTTCTGGATATACAGCCTGTGATGAAAACGGTAAAATAGACATTACCCCAAAGGAACTGGAAATCCTGAAAGTGCTGATTGACAATAAAGGTTTAGTCCTGTCTCGCAATCAAATCTTGGACGAGGTGTGGGGGTATGATTGTGATGTAATTGACCGTACAATAGATGCCTATATTCGCAATATCCGCAAAAAGCTTCGTTTGGATTGCATAACAACGGTTAAAGGAATAGGCTATAAGTTTGAGATAGGGCAAGAAATATGAAGAAAATGAAGTTATTTCCGAAGATATTCTTATTTACATTTACAATGATGCTTTTGATTTCAATTATAGCGCACTTGCTGATTTTCCTAATTGCGCCTGCCCAAAATGTTCTTGTCACGAATATATTAGTGACAAATGCAGGGGCGAGCACTTTGTCAGAAGTAGATATGCCCCGGCTCATTACTCAAACCATGTTGAAAACATTTCCGATTTCTATACTTTGTTGCGCCGCTATATCGGCATTGTTTTCATACTTCTTTTCCAGAGGCATAACCACTCCGATTTTATCGCTCTCAAAATCTGCTAATCAAATGTTGAAATTGGAGCCAGACGCAAAAGCGATTGTATCGTCAAAGGATGAAATTGGAGCTTTAGCTACTGATATTAACAATTTATATCAATCCTTACTTTTGACTATCCGCAATCTGGAATTGGAAAAAGAGAAAGTCAGTCTTGCAGAAAAAGAGAAGATTGATTTTCTCCGAACAGCGTCCCATGAATTAAAAACACCTGTTACAGAGCTAAATGCGACATTGGAAAATATGATTTTAGGCATTGGGGAATACCGTGATTATGAAACCTATTTGCCCAAGTGCAAAGAAATTACTGAACAGCTTGGGGATATGATTAGAGATATACTTAATGCTTCACGCTTGCAAACACAAGGTAATAATGAGCCATGCAGCAACTATTCATTGAGAGCCCTCCTTACAGAGCTGTGTGAACCGTATCGCTTAATTGCAGAAGCCAAGGGAGTTAAGTTCAAAATAGAGCTTTCAAGTGACGCTTTCGTATATCTTCCAGAGGGCCAGTTGAAAAAAGCAATATCGAATATCCTTTCAAATGCGGTCAACTATACGGAGGCTGGACAATCAATATTGGTTGTATTTGATAAAAATAAACTATCAGTTTCTAACGAATGTAGCGTATTACCACCCGAACAGCTACAACACATATTTGAGCCATTTTATCGTCCAGATTTAGCCCATAGCCAAGCAACCGGGGGAAATGGGCTTGGTCTATACATTGTCCAGACGATCTTGGATAAATTGCGCTTGAAATATCAGTTTGTTCCCATGCCAAACGATAGAGGCATGAGTTTTACAATACAGTTTTGAAAGAAGTCTCTGCTTTTCGAGTTCCGCAGGAAAAGCAGAGATTTCTTTTGTTCAACACTGGCACAACATTGATTTTATAATCCTCCAACATAGAGGGTGTACTATATCTGCGAAAGGAGGTAAAACGCCAAATACTAAAATGAAGGAGGTAAAATCTATGGCGAAAAAACTTGGAATTATTGTTCTGCTGTGCTTTTCTTTATGTATCGGTGGTGTCTCGGCTTTCGCTGATGAAGGCCATGCCGAAGCAGATACCCAAGCACTTATCGAAACGCAGGCCCCGGTGTCCTCCGTACTTTTCAGGCAAAGCGGAGCGGATATTCAGCAGAGCGTAGACGAGGGGAAAACATGGGAAAGCTATTCTCCCATCGAGGAAACCGAATATTTCACTTACGATGAGTTTTCCGCATGGCTTGAAACCGAAACGGAAAATATTCAGAAGTTGGTCGGTGCCGGAGAATGGACAGAAGCAGAAGCGGCGGAAGCACTTGCGTGTTACGATGAAATCCTCACATCTATTTTAGAGGGCAAAATGGTAGGAAAAAGAGCTTCTTCAAGTGACGATCAACTGTTCTTTTCTATGCCCAGTAACACACGACCTGAGCAGTACCAAACTTTCGTATTTGATGGGAGTACCTACAAGAGTATAGGCCCATTTAATACACAGGAAGAACTGTTCAATGCCCTTAAAGACTATACTGACGCAGAAGTTGAAGCGGGAACAATGACACAAGCAGAAGCAACGGCGCTTTTGGAAAAGTATCAGTAAAAATCTGCCGCACGACGGCAAAAGAAAAAAAGCCGTCGTACAGCAGACACATTTCTATGCGCCCATGAAACGGCG
>ENA-OROZ01002392-OROZ01002392.1-human-gut-metagenome-genome-assembly--contig:-NODE-2392-length-14248-cov-10.196012_pt1 | contig 14248 bp, 15 predicted proteins | sample MGYA00242138_ERZ509066 | MGnify/ENA primary metagenome ERZ509066 (study PRJEB26280, sample SAMEA2338691) | human gut metagenome | biome: human gut; feature: human-associated habitat; material: faeces... | reverse complement strand
CAATGGCCATGCCGGCGGGGGCTACGTTCTTCTGCACGCCAAAGTAGATGCAGCCGTACTTGGTCACATCCACGGGCTTCGAGAGGATCATGGAGCTCATGTCCGCCACCAGCGGCACGCCCTCCACCTGGGGCACCTCGACGTATTGGGTGCCGAAGATGGTGTTGTTCTGGCAGATGTGGATATAGCTGGCATCCTTATTGTAAGGGATGGCGTTCACATCCGGGATGTAGGTGAAGTTCTTGTCCTTGCTGGAGGCCACGATGTTGGCCTCGCCGAACTTGGCGGCCTCCTTGGCGGCCAGGTTGGAGAAGTTGCCGGTGACGATGTAGTCCGCCTTGCCGGTGGTCATAAAGTTCAGCGGCACCATGGCAAACTGCTGGGTAGCGCCGCCCTGAAAGAAGCCCACCTTGTAGTTATCGGGGATGTTCATTACCCGGCGCAGCGTGGCTTCAGTGTCCTTGATGATGGCGTCGAACCACTTGCTGCGGTGGCTCATCTCCATGACGCTCTGGCCGCTGTCGCCGTATTCCAGCAGCTCGGCCTGTGCCTGCCGCAGCACCTTTTCGGGCAGCATACTGGGGCCTGCGCTGAAGTTATATACTCGTGCCATAATCAACCTCTCCTTTTCCTGTGATACGCCTATTACGCAGCACCGCTTGTTTTGCGGTGCGTCTGTTACTTTCCGTAGCCGTAGTATACCGGTTTTTCCATGCCGAAAACAAGAGCATCTTTGCACAAAGATATTGCCCCTGCACCCCGCCTGAGGGCACAAAGCACACAAATGTACACCGTGCAGGGACAAAATATGAGACAATTGTAAAAGATGTGTACTATGCCTTGATTCCATGCGGATTTTCCACCCTTGCACCTTTAGCGAAAATGCGGTATACTGGGAATGCTAAGACAAATGTAAAAGAAATAACTCCCTCAGTCAAAACCTGACGGTTTTGCCAGCTCCCTCGGAGAGGGAGCCTCTGGCGCAACCGGATACTTTTCGCTTCAGCTGGAAACTTTACCGCTATGCCAAAGGCCCCATCTCCGAGGGGGCTGTCACGGCGTAGCCGTGACTGGGGGAGTTCGTAAAATTTACGGAGGTACAACAGATGTACGGTTTACCGGATACCCTGCGGCCGCTTTCGGCGGCGGAAGAACAGGTGATGCTTGCGGTGTGGGCGTGCCCGGGCGCGGCGGCGCGGCGGGACATCAGCCAGAAACTCAAGGCTACCGGCTGGGCGGCGGCTACGGTGCTGAATTTTCTCTACCGGTTGGAGGAAAAAGGCTGGGTCAGGTCGGCAAAGCAGGGCAACTGCAATGTGTATGTGCCGCTGGTCACCCGGCGGGCGTACGGCGTGTACTGTATGCGGCAGCGGCTGGACACCCTGTTTGACGGTGACCTTGCCGCCGCCGTCCATGCGCTGGTAAGCGAGAGCGGCTGCTCTCAGAGCGCCTTGGAACAGGCCATCCGGGTGCTGGAAGAAAAGCATCAGGAGACCGAGGAGTACGATCTGTACGACCCCTACGGCTGAATTGTTTTATTTTTGTTTACAAATGGTTGGTTGACACTGAAATATCCGTTCTGTAATATAAAAGTTATTATAAAACGAGAAACTGATACGAACGAACAGGAAAGGAGCAGTCAGACACATGGATCATTTGCAGAATGTATTAAGCTACTTCGACCAGCAGCAGCCCCTTTGTGCAGAGCACGACCGCATCCCCAAGGATCTCTACCGGGAGTTCGGGGTCAAGGCGGGCTTGCGCGATGAGACCGGCAAGGGCGTGCTGGCAGGTCTGACCAACATCTCGGATATCCGGGCGTTCCAGTATGTGGACGGGGTCAAGCACCCGGCAGACGGTCAGCTGCTGTACCGCGGCTATGACGTAAAAGACCTCATCAACCCCAGCCGCTTTGCCTTTGAGGAGGCGGGCTATCTGCTACTGTTTGGCCAGCTGCCCACCCCGGAGCAGCTGGAACAGTTCTGCGCGGTGCTGGGCGAGTGCCGCACCATGCCCACCAACTTTACCCGCGATGTCATTATGAAGGCGCCCAGCCATGATATCATGAACAGCATGGCGCGCAGCGTGCTGACGCTGGCCTCCTACGACCCCAAGGCGGCGGACCTGGACACCTCCAACGTGCTGCGCCAGAGCATCCAGCTGGCGGGCATCTTCCCCATGCTGGCGGTGTACAGCTACCACGCCTATAACCACTACGAAAAAGACGCCAGTATGTATATCCACCGCCCGGACCCCAGCCTTTCCACCGCAGAGAACTTTTTGCGGATGCTGCGCCCGGATATGCAGTACACCCCACTGGAAGCCCGCGTGCTGGACGTGGCGCTGCTGCTGCACGCCGAGCACGGCGGCGGCAACAACTCCACCTTTACCACCCGTGTGGTCACCTCCTCCGGCACCGACACCTACTCGGCCATGGCGGCGGCGCTGTGCTCCCTCAAGGGCCCGCGCCACGGCGGTGCCAACCTGATGGTCATGCATATGATGCAGAACATCCGGGACAACCTCCACGACATCGAGGACGACGAGGAGCTGGAAGCCTACCTGAAAAAGCTGCTCCATGGAGAAGCCTTTGACCGCAAGGGGCTGATCTACGGCATGGGTCACGCCGTCTACTCCCTCAGCGACCCGCGCGAGGTGGTGTTCAAGGGCTATGTGGAGCAGCTTGCCCATGAAAAAGGCCGAGATAAGGAGCTTTCCCTCTACACCCGCATCGAGCGCATGGCACCGCAGCTTATCGCGCAGGAGCGCAAGATCTTCAAGGGCGTCAGCCCCAACGTGGACTTTTACAGCGGTTTTGTATACGAGATGCTGGGCATCCCCATGGAGCTGTACACCCCGCTGTTTGCCGTGGCACGCGTCATGGGCTGGAGCGCCCACCGCATCGAGGAGCTGCTCAGCGCCAACAAGATCATCCGCCCGGCCTACAAGAGCCTTGGCGGCACCCACGATTATATCCCGCGCAGCCAGCGGGCATAAAGGGAGGGCATCGGCATGGAAGAAATGCAGCAGCATCAGGGGGAATGGTTCTTCCTCCACGAGCTCAACGTGGATAAGGTGTTCAGCACCATCCAGCGGGCAGATTATCTCATCCTGTATTATATCAAGGTGGAGCAGGAGACACGCCCCGGCGAAAAACTCTATCTTGCCGACCTTGCCGCCGCCATGGGAGTGCGGGTGACCGAACTTTCCAAGGGCATCGAGAAGCTGCAGGACAACGGCTTTGTGGCATGGAAGACCGACCGCGAGGCCGGGCGCACCTATGTGGAACTTTCCAGCAAGGCGGTGGAGCTGATGGCAGAGGAGCAGGCGCTTTTGCAGCGCTGCTACCGCCGGATGCGCGCCGAGCTTGGGGATGAAGAACTGCGCCGCGCCGCTGCCACCATGCAGCGCGCCACCGCCATTTTGAAGGAAGAGCGGGAGAAGGAGTTCCCCGCCGGGCAGTAACAGATCAAAACGACCAAGCAATATAAAATACCGGAGCATCTGCAGATGCTCCGGTATTTTCGTTTTGTCGATATAAATATACAAACAAAAAGCAGGCAGTGTCGTGGAAAGGAGGAGGAAAGCGACACTGCCTGCTGTATTAGGAACCCCTGAACATTGCGGCTTGATCAGGAGGGATTTGGTAGTCTGTCCGCCGTTCTGGCTATTGCCTCGCATAGAAACGGGAGACAGTTTTTATGGGCCTGCTGTGCACCGCTGCTGCGGCTGCACCCGCAGGGAAATGTGCCTGCATGGGCATTTGCGGGGAGAGCCTTTCGGAGGTTATGGGGGATGTCCGTTCCGTTCTCCCTGAGTGCACCCTTATTATGCCAGATAATCGTGGCAATTCTTTGTGGTAATTTTGAACAGTTTGCAAATAAACGCCCGCACGGGTGGATGCCGCAATGCAAAAACCGCCCCGGCTTCCTGCTGTGGAAACCGGGGCGGTTCGTTTGCTTTATTTGTGCTTTTTCAAGCGCTCACGCAATTACTTGCGGGGGTTCTTGATCGCAGCCTGGGCGGGTGCCAAAATTGCAGAGCGTTCGGATTTACGATAATACGTCATTTGAAAATTTTCAGTTGATTCCAAGCTCTTTCATCAACTCCGCACGGCTCTTTTCATCTTCAGAAGCCCTCTTTACATCGTCAATGCGATTCTGGTCAAGAAGCGTCTTTACCAGTAGAGCCATTTTGTTTTCACCACGGCTCTCACCTTTCACGATGCCTTTTTCAATGCCTCTGTTTTCCACTTTATCAAGCACATCACACATATTGCGTGGGCCTCCTTTCCAGCGTCAAAGTCACCGCGTGTCTAAAAGATAAGGCTTCAGCATCTCAACCAGTTCATAGACTTTCGTTCCGGGTGCTGATTCAGAGGGCTTCCGTCCTTCATTTTGCTTGTCCAATCGCTTTGCATTGGCAATCGCAATGTCCATGTAAGGTCGCAGCACTTCATACATATCCGGGCGGTTCTTCTCGTAACTCCCTGCGCCAATGTTTTTCAGCCAATCGCTTAGCTTCGGCCAGTAACGAGATCTATCAATATCAGTATCCATATACATAAAATGCAGCAAATACCACAGTTCTACGCACTGGTTCGACCATACAGCATGGTAAATCGTCTCACCTTGTGCATTGTATTCTTCGCACAGCTGTGCTACCATGTCGATATTTTCTGCCGGAAAATCATCTGTGTCATAGACAATCCAGACGTGCTTAAACACAATGCCGTTATTCTGAACGTATTGACGAGCTTTCATCAACAGATTCACCGTATTGTCGCCAATGCCCTCTACCTTTAGCTGGATTCTATCACGGTACTTAGAATTGATAATCCGTTGAATTGCGCCAAAATACTGCGGCTCGGTTTCTGTACCTTCAGATGCAATCAAGTGGTATTCCGGCTGAATCATCCTTGCCTTATCACGGCGATTCTTCATCCAGCTTTTCCCAAGGTCACTCTTTTTCGGAGGTTTCAGACTCATGCCCAGTCCCTCCCTGTCAGCATATTGGAAAGGTAGGGATCTGCACCATATCGACCTTCCAGATACTGCTTGTCAAAGGCCGCTGTGCTCTTGACGCGAGTATTGTCCTCCTGCCGGAATTCGTAAAGCGAATAAATCTCGCTCTCATGATTGTCATTCATTGCGGCAAACCAAATTTCATCACGGCGGAAAACAGTGTTTTTCATCGTAGTCAGGTCGTGAGAACTGAATAACAGTTGTGCGCCCTTCTTGTTCAGTTCTTGGTTCTTGAACATCTGAATCACATACCGGAGCAGCTTCGGATGCAGCTTGGCATCCAGTTCGTCCACAACCACTGTGCGGCCTTCCTGCAATGCTACCATCAGAACCGGCAAGGCTGCGATCATTTTCTTGGTTCCATCCGACTCTGCTTCAAAGGGAAGCTCGTAGACCTTGCCGTTGATCGTTCTTTGCGTGAACAGATGCTTGCTATCTTCATCATAGCGATAACCGGACAAATCAATACCTACATCATTCAGTGCATGAATCAGGCTTTCCTTAGTCGTCTCACTCTTGGACACCAGCACAATGTTTTCTGCTCTGGGGTTTGCGTAGCTCTGTGTAATACAGGATTCAAACCAATTCTGCACTTCTGCAATCACAGGGATATTGTAGTTGATTGCCAAAAAAGAAAGATACGGCATCTTCGGGTTGACGTCCAAGTTGATGCTTGCCTTATTGATACTTGCACCCAATTCAATCTTCTGGCCGTCTCGTTCAAAAATCAGTCCTGTCTTCTTACCACCAAGTGTACGCCACAGAAGAGACTCAAAGACAATTTCTTCCTTGAGCGCAATGTAATACTGGTATTCCTTCTCGCCTACACGGAAGAACACCTGAAAAATCGTAGGTTCATTCGCAGAACTTTCATCCAGCATAAAGGGAGCCACACTGCTGCCCTGCTGGAAAATCATTGGCTGCCGATTCTTCTCCAATGCATGAATCGGCTTCACAACAAGGTTAATCAGGCAAAAGAATGCCTGAAGCAGATTCGTCTTACCGCCACCATTGGGGCCGTAGACTGCACTGACCGGAAGTAAGTCTTCTGCTTTCTCCTGCCGGATCAAGGCATCCTGAAACTCCGGAATTGCCATTGCACGGAAATCAAATGTCGTTTCATCTTTATAAGACTTAAAATTCTGAAAAGAAAATTGGCAAAGCATTCTTTCAACTCCTTTCTGTTATTATTATAGCTCATTTTCAATTTTTATTCCAGTATTCAGGAAATTTTATTTCTCAAATATCACTTAAAAGTATTCTTATGTCATCAACCAAAAACCGCCCCAGATTCCGTAACAGGCATCTGGGGCGGTTAATTCTGTTTACTGATGCTTTTCAGGCTCTCAATATTAGCCTTTTGAGATTTTAGTCATACCGATTCTTAGATGGTTTCCCATACACTTTTCGGAGCGATTTTTTCAGGCTGACCACCGTTTCTTTGATGATCTTTGCCTCATCGGCAGAGCAATCCGCAAGCTGTTCCGTCATCCAACTGTCGAACACAGGCTTTGCTTTCTTGATTTCAATGCAGAGCAGCTCGTCCGCTGAACAGTCCAACGCATTGATAATATCGATCAATGTTTTCAGACTGGGGACAGAGTTTCCTGTCTCGATATGGCTGATATGCGTGACCACAACGCCGACCTCATTAGCCAACTGCTCCTGCGTCATGCCTTTTGCAAGGCGGCAGGCACGGATGCGTTTTCCAATGTCAGCGTAGTCCACCATAGTACAAGTACCCTCCGTTCAGTGAAGTGATACTTGTATTGTATGTGCAATCGACCCGGATTGTAATAACCTGAAAGTGCAGTGGACTTTTCAGGGCATTTTCTGTAAATTTCAGTACAGGCTTTCTATAAATTCCTTCAAACTCTTTCCTGTCGTGGTCACTGCATCGTTCTCGTGATCCCAGTAGACGATTTGTTTCTCATTCAGCTGATAGCAGATATAATTGCCAAAGGGATCGATTGCAAACGGAAGCAAGTTTTTGTCCTCCACAGCTTCCAAAGCTGGATACACGGTATCTGCCTCGGTCTCATTTTTCTCAAATGACAACACTGCGCCAAATACACGCTCTGTGGCCCCAACCATAAAATGATGGCGCGATGGCGTTGCGGCATTATGCTCTGCAACAAAGTTCTTCAATTCCTCCGGGATTAGGATTCCCCGAAACTTTTCCACATCGGCAAATTTTCCGAGTAAATGATCTCGTCGCGCCACTCTTCCAGAGATTCTGCATCATCCAAGTCTTTCTCTACCATAGGCGTACAGATCAGATCATATACAACGCCCTGAATGTCCTTTGGCGCACAGCGACCATTCTTTTGCAGGGCTTTCAATGCTGCAATTTTCGTTTTTGTCGGAAGTGTCAGTCGGAGTACCCGCTCTTTCAGCTGCTGCAAATTCAGCTCAAGAGCTTCGCCTTCTTCCTTTTTCAGCAGATTCCTCAACAGAAGCTGTTCTTCATTCTTCCTTGAAACAATCGTCGATTTCTTTTTAAGGACATCTGGCTGTTCCTCTGTATCGAACTTACTGACCTTGCACAGAACAGGCTCCATCCAGTCGTTCTGATACACCACTGCAACACCTTTCGGAAACCGTGCAATCTCGTCCAGCTGCTCATCCTTCAACGCAGCCGCTTTTCCTGCCAGCTCACGATCCTGCTCGTCCGGAAGCCGCATGATAATTTTCGTGTTGGTATTCCGAATTGCCGAAATATCGACTGCGCTGGGAGACTGGTCTGCAATGATAAAGCCTTCGCCGTAGGTACGCATCTCTGCGATTGCATTCGCAATCATCTCGACTGATTTGCCCGCCAGATTGGAGCCTTCCTCCGACTGTTCGGTGGAAGTCCGGCGCAGGATGTTATGGGCTTCTTCCAACACCGTGACATGGCGCAGCTTTGCGTTCATCCCGGTGTCCGCCGTCATACGGTACTCACTGAGCCGCATGATGAGGATGCCCATGATCAGAGACTTTGTTTCCGTGGAAGCCACTCTGCTCAGATCAATGATAACATTCTCATCAAAAAGCTGCTTTTCCGGAATCTCGTTTGCCGAGAAGATCTGGCCGTTCAAGCCATTTGCAAGGGAGCGCACGCGAGTCTCCAACGAGCCACGGTAGTTGCTTTTCACCTCCTGATCGTATGCCGAATGTTCGATCACATTGGCCAGTTCGGTCAGCAGATCGTTGAACGTCGGGAAAAGCTCGCCGCTGTACTCATTTTCAGAGGTTTCCAGATCCCAGCCGGACGCCTGATAGGCTTGCAGCATGGCATCCTTGAGGACAGCAGGCATTGCTGCATACATCGGCCAGCAGACATTAAAAATCTCAACCAGACGGTCAATGTGTTCCAGCACATGGATCTCTTTTGGGAAGCGGAACGGATTGATTCGCAGCAGCTCTGTGAATTTTGGATTCGTGCCAAACACATGGACGTCCGGTCGATGGCCAAATACATTTTTGTACTCGCCCTTGGCTGGTTCCACCACAAGGAAAGTTGTCTTGCCATCCTTTGTAAGCTCGTCCAGCAGGTGATAAACTGCGTTGGATTTGCCTGTGCCGGTCGAGCCTGTGACAAAGGTATGGGAGGCCATTGCCTGCCGGTTCAGGATAAGGTGCGCTTTTTCCTCCCTGCCCATATGGTAGATTTTGCCCAGCTCCATCTTGTCCGCATCTGGCACCGTTTCGTCCGGTACATTGCGGCCAAATTCTGCGTGTTCAATCACGGGCAGGCCGTGTACCGAACGTGTCGGCAAACCAAGGTGCATTGGCAGTTCCCGACCGCTGACCAGCGTTGCTGGCGTATACAGCAGACTGTCCGGCGCACCTTCCCACAGTGGACGGGCAAAAACAGGGTGCATGAACCGCTTCAGGTACTTTCGCAGTTGTGCCACCTCTGACTCATTATTTTGCCAGACATTCACAGCACCACTTTCCACCGAGGAACCCTCACCTACCATCAATGCACGGTAAGTATTGGCCGCAAGGATCGCCGTAGACGGGGTAGACGAGAGAAAATAAGCGGCACATTTGTAGCAGCCATAATCTTCGCTCTCCTTAGCGCGCTTGAGCTGGCTTTCAATACGTTCCAGCAGCTCCTCCACCGATTTATTACACAGTTCCACCTGCTGAGTACGGCCCGTACCGCGGGTATCCGTTGTACCATAGCTCTCCTGCTGGCTGGTGCTGTCTGAAATGCCATGGGACGTTCCGTTGGAAGTGCTGTGCGAAGTACCGGTCTGTTCGGTGGTGGAGTGACTGGTGCCCCACGAGGCATTAAGACCCATAGAGTCTCCGATGTTCCGGGCAATGCTGTTAAAGGCTGTTCTGGATGGTGCCGTGCCGCCTACGGCTCTGCCCGCCGTACCCAGCAGCGGGCCAATGACAGCACCTGCACTCGGTATCAAAGCCGAGGCAGCTATGCTGCCAAGACCCAGAATGCCTGCAATACCACCAGCTACCGGCGAAACCTTTGTGACCGAAGTGCCGGAACTGCTGCCGATACCGCCGTTGATGCCGCCGCTGACCCCTTTCATTTTCTGTGCGCCGTCTGTCACCGAAGAGGACTGGTTCGTACCGTCCGTTGTAGTCGTGCTGACAGTATCGCTGATGGTATGGGAAGTTCCACTGCACAGGCTCTCCATCACAGCTGTGCTCTGATTCTCGGTATAAGACCATGTACTTTTGCGGAAAGGCGAAAGACTGCTATACAAATTTTCGTACCCACTGCGAATCTCCGCCTGCGTATCCACCGAAACGGGTTCAGCCAGAAACATCGCCGTGTACACTTCGCCATCCATCGCATCCATAAAACGCTCGATGCCCTGCACAAAGGCTTTGTCTTCCGTCTTGGATTTATCTCGCAGTGCCGCCACACAGGACACCGAGGCCACAGCTTCCTGTGCATCGCCAAATGCACCATCCAACAGTTCCTCTTCCTCCTGCAGTGAGATGCCTCTTGTCTCGGAACCGGGGAAGTTAGAGCGCAGCACCTTTTGTAGCGTCTTGCTGGAGGTATCCAGATACCATGAAGCCGGTGATCGGGTCATAGACATAGGGCAGACCGTTGAATTTCTTGACCTCATAGCTTGCGTCAGGATAGAGTTTTTTCACCTCAGCCCATGCATAGGCCCAGCTTACATATTTCAGCTCGGTGTTGCCGGATTTCTTGACTTCCAGATGGTCTTTGAAGTCAACGGCAGATAATTTTACGAATGGATTATCGGTTGCCATAAAGATACCTCCATGAAAAAAGACGGCAGGAAAATCACTTCCTGCCGCCATAAACCATAAACTTATGCCGCATGAACAATGGTGAATCTGCGGCTACTCACATTTTTGCTGTACTGGTTGAAAATATCGGGCTGTTCTTTCTTCAAACGCTGGGAATCCACACGCTTGCTTTCGGAGGATACCCACGATACCTTATAGCCCGGTGCTGTGCCATAGGCAGCATCCTGCATTTTCAGTTTGACCTGTTGCTCGATAGCCGTTTTCTCCTGTTCCATCTGCTCGATTTGGTCAGAAAGCTCCTGCCGCTTGTCCAGCAGACCACGCAAAGAGGTCAGGTCTGCATTTTTGTCACGGTCGTCCACTTCGTACATTTGATTGATCTGCTGGGTGTCACCCTCACTGCCGTTCGGTGCAGGAGGAATATGAGGCACGACATAGCGCGTCCAGAAAAGTTCCTCCTTATCGATCAAATCGGTAAGCACCTGCTTATCGGTAACGATTTTGTGGATGATAAGCTCTTTTCCAAGGATCAGAGCCGCCACATACCAGCAGTCGAATCCGCTGACAGCGAGGTAATGGTCAACCTGCGCCAGATAATGCGCCGGAATCTTGCCATTTGCCCACTTATCTGCGGAAAACGGAGATACCGTTTTGCACTCCAAGCCAGCCTTCTGACCAACGATTAGACGATCAAAATCAGCCAGAAGAAGAGGATGCTCTTCACTCTGGTAAATGGCATTTGCTCTGCGGACTTTCAAGCCGGTTTCTTCGGAGAAACGCTGTGCTACATAATCCTCCAAGTCACGCCCCTGCCGCATGGCCTCGTTGTCGATGTCCTCAATGGTATCGCTGATTTTATCGTGGTAGATCATGGCTGTTGAAGAACACAAGATATGGGGTCACTTCGTCTCCGGCAATGATGTACTTTTCAGGCAGCTTTGCCAGCATCCAAACCTTCTTGCCACCCTGCAAGGAGCCTGCGGTTTCGTAGGTAACACCCTCGCCCAGCAGATCGTCGGTGAACTGGAATGCTTCCTCGTTCTGCACGATGCGATAGCGGTCAGACACCACGCCGAGAACGGCATCATCGGTGCTGCGGCCATTGGCACGATAGCCGGAGATCACAGCTCCGTTGCCAGAGTAGATGTTACGACTCTCGACCTGCCAATCCAGGCCAGCCAGTTCCAAGGCTTCACGGCTTGCAGGGGCTTCCATAACGATGCGGCCAAGGCCATGCCAAGGGGTCTCACGGACAGAAAACATGATTTCAACATTTGCAGGCATAATAAGTTCCTCCTGTTTTTGATGGATAATTATTTCTTTTCGAGTTGATGTGCGGTCCAGATGATGAGTGCAGCAGCGGCCTTTCCGATTGCTTTTGCTGCCTCAAAGGATACTTTTGCGATGATCTCAGCCATTGGTATTACCTCCCATTTTTCAGTAAAATAAATGACCTGAGGACAGTGCGAAACTTTTCCTCAGGTCTTTTCAATAAGATAATATATAAATAAAATCCTACGAAATACGCTTTAATTCGTGCCGAGTGTGTCAGTTGTGTCAGAAGTTCATAACAAACTTTTTATATCATCATCCATATTTTCCCATTTTTTCTTTACTTTTCTCTTGTTTTTAACAGAAGCGATAGTCTGTATAGAAAGAGAGATAGATAGTCTGATAAAAGTATAATAAAGTTTTCTTGAAAACACTGACACACTCGGCACAACCGGCACACTCCCTTACGGATGAATTTTCGAGCGGATTCCTACTATTACGGTGAGATCAGTCCAATCCCTTCTATGGATTTTCTGGTTCCGCGAAGCCTTGAACGCTTTGGCATCTTCAAATGGAATCACGAAGCGAGCCAGCTCCATAAAGCCGTCCATCGTACAAGATGTCATATTGATGCCTTTCACCTCGGACAGTTGAAAATCAAGTACCCAGCGAAATTCTTCATTGCTCACAGGCGTGATCTGCGCTACACAGCTGTTAATGAGTTCCCTGCTGACATCCGTTTTGGCCGCTTTCTGCCACTCATCCAGCTTCTGAGAAATCAGCTTCATATCAATGCTCCCACTGCATTCGTCCTCCTGTTCGATGCTCTCGTACTGGGATTGCAACTCGGCGATCTGCGCATCCAATCCCTTGCGGCGTTCCATCAGTTCCTGCTTCGTGATAACTCCGTCAGCGCACAGGTCGATATACCTACCCAGCCGTTCCTTCTGCTTAGCGATGCTGTTTTCCAGCATCGCCTTTCTGGAAATGCGCACAGTCTTTTCCTCTGCCATGCAGCGGTTCAGAATCCGGTATACCTCTTTGACGGTCTTACCTTTATCAAACGTCAGATTCTGGAATACCTTAGATGCCATCAGATCCAGCTTCCATTCACTGATGGCCTTGATCTGGCAGCTGATACCCAAATCCAGACCATGCTCCTGTAAGTAGCTGATGCTTGGCCTGCGTGTACGGCGGTAGCACTGAAATCCGTGAACAACTGCCCCATCACGGTTTACTCTCCATTTGAACTGGATAAACCCAGCTCCGCAGCTGCACCGCAGCTTTGCTGTCCAGACAGATTTTGGCGTATTCCGCATATATTTGTGCTTTTTGCCGTTTTCGTCGATGACCCGTGCAGACCGGGACAACAGAATCTGCTGGCATCTGTCCCACATTTCTTCTGACACCAAAGGCTCAAAGTCGCCTTTCACATAGATGTAGCTGCTCTCGTCCAGATTTTTAACACGTTTCTGCGTCAAATATCCGTCGCCGTGGGATTTATTGTAACAGATGCACCCTTTATAGGTTGCATTATGTAGAACTCTGCTCACCTTGGAAGCGTCCCACGAAACATGGCCGCCTGCATCCAATCGGCCAAGGCGGTATAATTCGTTTACGATTTTAACCAACCCATTTTCCCCGGTAGAATACATTTGGAAAATCAGTCTTACCGTTTCAGCTTGGTCAGGGTCAGGAACATAGGTTCCGTTCTCCCTGCGGTATCCTAAGATGTTTCCGCTGCCATATAAAACGTGCTTCTCCCGGCTGATTTTCTGCCCAGCCTTCACGCGCTCTGAAATTTTGCGACTCTCATCTTGTGCCATAGAAGACATGATCGTCAGCCGAAGTTCGCCATCGTTGGTCGCCGTGTTGATACCATCGTTGATGAAAAATACGTCCACCCCACGTGCTTTCAACTCCCGTGTGTAGGACAGCGTATCAACTGTATTTCGTGCAAAGCGGCTCACTTCGCGAGTAATAATAAGGTCAAATTTTCCCTTCTGGGCATCCTCCATCATGCGCAAAAACTCCGGCCTCTTCTGTGCTTGCGTTCCGGTAATACCTTGGTCTACATAAACCTCCACGATTTCCCAGTCCGAATGCCGGGAACATTCGATTTTATACCACTCCAACTGATTTTCCAGCGCATTGATTTGCGCCTCATGCTCTGTTGAGACACGAGCATACATCGCAGCTCTTATACATATTTCCGTTGTTTTTCTGATTTTGTGGCAAAAAAATGGCGGTCAAACAATGACCGCCATTTTTCCTTGCAGATATTGTAATTTTATTGTTTCTTTCACCCGTTTCACATACTGTTCCATAAAAGTATAATCAGGATTTCCAGATTCATCAACAGGGAGCATCACCCCAGTATTTGCCATTCGTTCAGAATTGAACTTATACAAGTATCCAAACTTATTTTTTTGCTGTAAGATGGCAACTTTCATATCATAAATCGGAGGAAATCTCAATCCGGCTATCATGAAAATCCATGAATAAAATTTGTTGCTTACCCTATCCTTTCTATCACTTATCATTTTCCATCTTCCAGTATCTTACAGTCTGCATTATTTTCAACCTGCTTCACACCTTACATAAGAAAAAACTCCCCCTGATCTCCTGTTGCGGAAATCAGGGGGAGTTGATGCTTTACTTGTGCTTTTTCAAGCGCTCACGCAATTACTTGCGGGGGTTCTTGATCGCAGCCT
>ENA-OROZ01002382-OROZ01002382.1-human-gut-metagenome-genome-assembly--contig:-NODE-2382-length-14298-cov-4.405533_pt1 | contig 14298 bp, 12 predicted proteins | sample MGYA00242138_ERZ509066 | MGnify/ENA primary metagenome ERZ509066 (study PRJEB26280, sample SAMEA2338691) | human gut metagenome | biome: human gut; feature: human-associated habitat; material: faeces... | reverse complement strand
TGAAAATACTTTTATTAGGGAAATACAAAATGGTACGGCAATATATGATTATGGAAACATAACTGCTGATAAAATTGTAGTTGCCTCGCATTTTCCGTTTATCAATAAACATGGAAGCTATTTTCTGAAATTATACCAGCATAGGTCGTATGTTATTGCATTAAAAAATGCCGCTGAATTAAACGGCATGTATGTTGATGAAGATAAAAAGGGGTTATCCTTCAGAAATTACGGAGATTATCTGATTTTAGGCGGAGGCTCTCACAGAACCGGCAAGGACGGAGGAAACTGGAATGAGCTACGCAAATTTGCTCAGAAATATTATCCGAAATCAGTTGAAAAGTACAGTTGGTCTGCTCAGGACTGTATGAGCCTTGACAGTATTCCATATATCGGCAGATATTCAAAACGTACTCATGAATTATATACAATCACTGGTTTTAATAAGTGGGGAATGACCGGAGCTATGTCGGGCGCAATGATCATCAGCGATATGATAACCGGCAAAGAAAATGCTTACGCAGGAATATTTGATCCGTCGAGAAGCGTTATGAAACCTCAGCTTTTTATTAATCTGGCTGAGACGACCGTTAATTTTTTCAAACCGACTTTAAAAAGATGTCCGCATCTTGGGTGTGCGTTGAAATGGAATAAAGCGGAGCATTCATGGGATTGCCCCTGCCACGGCTCAAGATTTACTGAAAATGGAAAGCTTATTGATAATCCCGCAACAGGAAATATAAAAAAATAATAATTACTGAAAAATCTCCCTTGCCATAAAGCAAAGGAGATTTTCTTATGTACACCTGCCCCGACTGCTGATGCTGCTGCGACCATGACAAGCCCTGCTGCCAGCAGTTCGGCGGCGGCAACACCGACCACCTCGGCGAGCGAGGCGGCTGCAAACGGCTTGATCCCCGCGCTGTCCCCGCAGAGCAGCGCATCGGTCCCTGTTGTTCCTGCGGAGACTTCTTTTGCATCCGCAGCTGCCCCCAGCTTTGACTTCTCCGCTCTGGGCGATTTATCCCAGCAGGCCACCGAAGCCGACCAGCAGTTTGATTTGCATTACGGCGCGGCGCAGGACGAATACCTGATCTCCTGCATCTACCTCGCCCGCATCCACGCGCTGACTGCCAAGGCGGGCCGGTATGGCGGCGGTACATGGACAAAGTGGTATGAGAGCAAGGGACTCAGCGAAGGCAGCGCCCGCACGATGGTCAAAAACGGTGACGCTTTTAATTCCGCAACAGTTGCGGAATTAAAACAGCTGCCCGAGCTGACCCGCAAAGATTTGAACCTCATCGCCCGCAGCGGTTGTGCTGGGCAGCTGGTAGACGCCGCCGGAGACAGCCAGCGGGTGCAGGAGCTTTTAGCCCAGCTCAAGGCCAAAGAGTACAAGCTGAACGAAACGCAGGCCAGATTGAAGAGCGCCTGCATTCAGGAGCAGGAGTCGCGGGACGCAATGAACACCGTCAATGCTCAGCTGGAAGCCGCCCACGCCGACATTAAAGGTCTGACCGAACAGAACGATCAACTCAAAAGCCGGTTAGACGCCGCCGAAGCCCGGGAAGAGGAAGCATGGAAGATGCAGAGCAAGGCCGAAGCCCGCGCCAAGGACGCGGAAAACCAGCTTGCCGGCTCCCGTCAGGTAGCCGAAGCAGCCAAACGCCACGCCGAAAAATGGAGATTCGAGGCCGAAGCCGCCCGGAAGCAGCCCATCGTAGCTGTGGTGGACAAGGACGAAGTCGTCCGGCAGGCCAAGGAAATGGCCGACGGCATGACAGCCGACCTCAAGGCTCAGCTCGACCAGACGGCGGCTAATGCTGAGGCCGACGCCCGCGACGCCTACGACAGCATCCTTCTGGCCGGCCGCTCCATCACAAATCTCGCGCAGTCCATAAAGCCGCTGTTTGGCAAGCTTCCGGGTGAACAGCGGGAAAACGCGATCGATCAGTTCGTACGCACATTAGGACAAATTCAAGGGGAGGTATCCAGATGTCTGTAAAGATCACGGCCCTCGAAGCCGAAAACGTCAAGCGCATCAAGGCCGTTGCGCTCACTCCGGCCCCCACCGGTCTCACCCTCGTGGGCGGCAACAACAATCAGGGCAAGACCAGCGTTCTCGACGCGCTGGCATGGGCGCTTGGCGGCGAAAAATTCCGCCCGAACGCCGCCCAGCGGGATGGTGCCGTCGCTCCCGCCCACCTCCGCGTCACTCTCTCCAACGGGGTCGTCGTAGAGCGCAAGGGCAAGAACAGCAGCCTCACCGTCACCGACCCCACCGGCCGCCGCAGCGGCCAGCAGCTGCTGAATGCTTTTGTCGAGCCGCTGGCCCTCGATCTGCCCCGCTTCATGGAGGCCAGCGACAAGGAAAAGGCTGACATCCTGCTGCGCATCATCGGCATCGGGAATGAATTGCATCTCCGGGATATGGAGATCAAAAGCATCTACGACAAGCGCACCTTCACCGGCCAGCTGGCCCAGCAGAAAAAGAACTTTGCCGACGAGCTTATCTCCTACCCCGATGCTCCCGAACAGCCTCTCAGCGCCTCTGACCTTATCCGCCAGCAGCAGGATATTCTGGCCCGGAACGGGGAGAATCAGCGCAAGCGCAGCCAGCTTGCTCAGCTGGAAGCCAAGAGCCGCACCCTTGCACAGCGCCGGGAGCAGCTGGAAGCAGAGCTTGCACATCTGACGGAAGAGCAGGCCGCGCTGACCACTGACCTCTACGCCGCCCGGAAATCTGCCGAAGACCTTCAGGATGAATCCACTGCCGAACTGGAAGCCTCTATCCAGAGCATCGAGGAGACGAACCGGAAAGTCCGGGCCAACCTCGAAAAAGCCCGCGCCGAGGACGAAGCCGCCAAGTACGCCAGCGACTACGACAAGCTTACGGATGCCATCGAGCAGAAGCGCAAAGAGCGTCTGGCCCTGCTGAACGGTGCCGACCTGCCCCTGCCGGAGCTGAGTGTGGAGGAAGGCTCTCTTACTTATAAAGGCAAGCGCTGGCGGGATATGTCCGGCAGCGACCAGCTCCGGGTGGCTGCGGCCATCGTCCGGCGGCTCAACCCGGACTGCGGCTTTGTCCTTCTGGACAAGCTCGAGCAGATGGACATGACCACGCTGGAAGAGTTCGGCCACTGGCTCGAAGCGGAGGGTCTGCAGGCCATCGCCACCCGCGTCTCCACCGGCAGCGAGTGCCAGATCATCATTGAGGACGGCATGGTCAAGGGTGCTGACCTACCTGTCCTGTCCGCCGCACCCACGCAGACCAGAACATGGACGAAAGGAGCTTTCTGATGAGCAGCTATTCCATCACCACCGGCATTCTGAACACCCCGGTCAAGGTCGTACTGTACGGCCCCGAGGGCATCGGCAAGAGCACATTTGCCTCTCACTTCCCGGACCCCGTTTTCATCGACACCGAGGGCGGCACCAAGCGGCTCAATGTTGCCCGCCTGCCCAGCCCACCAGCTGGGCCATGCTGCTGGACGAGGTGCGGGCCGTCACCCGGGGCGAAGTTTCCTGCGGTACGCTGGTCATCGACACCGCCGACTGGGCCGAGCGTCTGGCCATCGACGCCATCTGCGCCAAAGCCAAGGTGGACGGCCTCGAGGGCTTCGGCTACGGCAAGGGTTACACCTACGTCAAGGAGGAGTTCGGCCGGCTTCTCGACGCCCTCGAGGAGGTGCTGAACAGCGGCCACCATGTGCTGATCCTCGCCCACGCGGCCATCACCAAGTTCGAACAGCCGGACGCGGCGGGCAGTTATGACCGCTGGACCATGAAGACCACCAAGCAGACCGAACCCCTCCTGCGGGAGTGGTGCGATATGCTCCTCTTCGCCAACTACCAGACCATCGTAGAAAAGAGCGGCAGCGGCCCCAACGCCAAGAACAAAGCCACCGGCGGCAAGCGGGTGCTCTACACCACCCACCACGCCTGCTGGGACGCCAAGAACCGCTTCGGCCTGCCGGATGAAGTCCCTTTCGACTACGCCAGCATCGCCCACTGCATCACCGGCCCGGCCTCTGCGCCGTCTGCCGCCCCGAAGCCCGCAGCACCCGCCGAAAAGGACATTCTTCCCCCTCCCAGCGCAACGGCCGCACTGGCACCGCAGCCCAAGCCTCAGCCGGAATCGCCCCGGGAGACTGTTCCCGAAGCCCTGCTGACGCCCGACCTCATGGCGCTGGGCATCCCCGAAAAGCTGGCCTCGCTGATGAGTGCCAACAACGTCACCCCCGAAGAATTGCAGTTCGTTGTGGGCAAGCGGGGCTATTTCCCGGAAGATATGCCCATCAGGGACTATCCCGCCGACTTTGTGGAGGGCTGTCTCGTGGCCGCATGGCCGCAGGTGCTTCAGATGGTGCTGGACAACCGGGACCTACCTTTCTGATTTCTTCCTCTTAGGCTTCCCTAACAGGGGAGCTGGCTGCCGCAGGCAGACTGAGAGGTTCACACATTATTATAAAGGAGAATACTTATGGCTGACATGAATACCACTACCGACCGCGCTCTTGGCTGGGACGACGAATTTACCAACGTCTCGCAGGACTTCGTGCTCCTGCCCGAGGGCGAATACTACTTCGAAGTGACCGGGATGGAGCGCGCCCGCTTCGAGGGCAGCGCCAAGCTGCCGCCCTGCTCGATGGCAAAGCTGACGCTGAAGATCTTCGGCGGCGCTCTGGGCGATACCACCGTCACCCACCGCCTCTACCTCCACACCAAGACCCAGGGCCTGCTGGGCGCGTTCTTCGAGAGCATCGGCCAGTGCAGGAAGGGCGACACCTTCCGCCCCCGCTGGAACGAGGTCGTCGGCTCGAAGGGCCGCTGCAAGCTGGGCGTCCACGATTACGTCAAGAAGAGCGGCGACCCCGGCCAGAGCAATGAAGTCATCCGCTTCCTGCCGCCGCCTGAAGAGAAAGCCGCGCCCGCTCAGGGCTGGACGCAGGGGGCATTCTGATGGGAGAAAAACAGGCTCTGCGCCCCTATCAGGAAGCCGCCCGGAAGAGCATCCACACCGAGTGGGAAAATGGCCGTCTCCGCACTCTGCTGGTGCTGCCCACCGGCACCGGCAAGACCATCGTGTTCGCCTCCGTCGCCGCCGATCAGGTGCGGGCGGGCGACCGGGTGCTCATCCTCGCCCACCGGGGCGAGCTGCTGGAACAGGCGGCAGACAAGCTTCAGCGCTCCACCGGCCTCGTCAGCGCGGTGGAAAAAGCCGAGTCCACCTGCCTCGACAGCTGGTATCGGGTGGTGGTCGGCTCTGTCCAGACCCTGCAGCGGCCGGCCCGGCTGGAGCGCTTCCCCCGGGACTACTTCGGGACGATCATCATCGACGAGGCCCACCATTCCATCACCGACGGCTACCGCCGCATCCTCGACTACTTCGGCAGTGCGAAGGTCCTGGGCGTGACCGCTACCCCCGACCGGGGCGATATGCGAAACCTCGGCGAGGTGTTCGACAGCCTGGCCTATGAGTACAAGCTGACCGATGCCATCAAAGACGGCTACCTCTGCCGCATCATGGCCCAGACCGTCCCCCTCAAGCTGGACATCTCCGCTGTGGGCATGAGCAGCGGAGATTATTCCGTAGGCGAGCTTGGCACTGCCCTTGACCCTTACCTGAGCCAAATTGCTGACGAAATGGCAGCACGCTGTGCCGGGCGCAAAACGGTGGTGTTCCTGCCCCTCATCAAGACGAGCCAGAAATTCCGCGATCTGCTGAACACCAAAGGCTTTCGCGCCGCCGAGGTCAACGGCCAGAGCGCCGACCGCAGACAGGTACTTTCGGATTTCGAAGCCGACAAGTACAACGTGCTCTGCAACTCCATGCTGCTGACGGAAGGTTGGGACTGCCCCTCCGTGGACTGCGTCGTCGTGCTGCGGCCCACGAAGGTGCGCAGCCTCTACAGCCAGATGGTGGGACGCGGCACCCGCCTCTCCCCGGGCAAGAGCGATCTGCTTTTGCTGGATTTTCTCTGGATGACCGACAAGCACGAGCTTTGCCGCCCGGCCGACCTCGTCTGTGAGGACCGTGCCGTGGCCCGGCAGATGACCGACAATCTGGCCGAGAGCGGCGGGCCGCAGGATATTGAGGACGCCGCCGCACAGGCCAGCGAGGATGTGGTGGCCCAGCGCGAAGAGGCGCTTGCCAAGCAGCTGGAAGAACAGCGCCGCAAAAAGGCGAAGCTGGTTGACCCGCTGCAATACGAGATGAGCATTCAGGCCGAAGACCTCTCCGGCTATGTGCCGGCCTTTGGCTGGGAAGCCGGCCCGCCCAGCGCAAAGCAGACTGCCGCACTGGAAAAACTGGGCATCCTGCCCGACGCCGTGGAGTCTGCAGGCAAAGCGTCTCTCCTGCTCGATCGTCTCAGCAAGCGCCGGGACGAGGGCCTGACCACCCCAAAGCAGATACGCTGCCTGGAGAAATACGGCTTCCAGCACGTCGGCACATGGAGCTTCGAGGCCGCACGGCAGATGATAGACCGCATTGCCGCCGGCGGCTGGCGGGGCGCGCCGAAGGGCGTTGACCCCAAGAACTATATCCCGTCTGCTGAGCCGGTCATCGCAGATGATATGTTTATATGGTAATGCGAATGGAACATGAAAATGACATCAAAGAAGCGCTGGACTTCGTCTCCCCGTCCGCCCTGACCTATGAAGAATGGCTCATGGTGGGCATGGGCCTGAAAGAAGCCGGTCTGCCCGTCGCCGTGTGGGAGCAGTGGAGCGCCCGGGACGGCGGGCGGTATCACAAGGGCGAGTGCATCAAAAAATGGGAGAGCTTCCACGGCAGCTCGAAGCCCGTCACCCAGAGCAGCATCTTCCAGCTGGCCTATGAGCACGGCTGGTCCGGCCCTGCAGGCCATGCGCTGGACTGGGGCGATGAGCTGACCGTCGGTCCGCAGCAGCCCGCACTGGTAGACCCCCGCTGGGTCGAGGAGCAGGAGCTTCACCTTCCCGACACATGGGAGCCTGCCCAGCAGCTCAAACGTTACCTGCAGGCCCTCTTCGAGCCGGACGAGTATGTGGCCTATGTCACCGAGAGCTTCATGGCCGCCGACCGCCGACGCCCGGCGAAAGGCTGCTGGGACAGAACTGCCGGGCAGCTCATCGAAGAGCTGGACGCCTGCGGCGGCGACGTCGGCAAGGTCATGGGCGACTGCGACCCGGAAATCGGTGCATGGATCTGCTTCAACCCGGTGGACGGCACAGGCCGGAAGGATGCCAATGTCACCAGCTTCCGCTACGCCCTCGTGGAGTGCGACAACATGGAGCCGGGCAAGCAGCTGGCCGCCATCCACCAGATGGAGCTGCCCTGCGCCGCGCTGGTCTACTCCGGCGGCAAGAGCATCCACGCCATCGTCCGGGTCAACGCGCCGGATTATGCCGAATACCGCAAGCGGGTCGATTACCTCTACGCCACCTGCCAGAAGAACGGCCTGACCCTCGACCAGCAGAACCGCAACCCTTCCCGCCTCTCCCGGATGCCCGGCATCCTGCGGGCGGGGCAGAAACAGGCCCTGCTTGAAACGAATGTCGGCAAAAGCTGCTGGGAGGACTGGTGCGACTGGGTGGAGGCCTGCACCGACGATCTGCCCGATACAGAATGTCTGGCCGACGACTGGGACGACCTGCCCCCGCTGGCCGATGCCCTCATCTCCGGCGTACTGCGCCAGGGCCACAAGATGCTGCTGGCAGGCCCCTCCAAGGCGGGCAAGAGCTTCGCCCTCATCGAGCTGTGCATCGCTATCGCCGAGGGCAAGACGTGGCTGGGCCGCTTCTCCTGTGCGCAGGGGCGTGTACTTTATATCAATCTGGAACTTGATAGGCCGTCCTGCCTGCACCGCTTCAAGGACGTCTATACCGCGATGGGCCTTGCGCCGGACAATCTGCGGAACATTGACATCTGGAACCTGCGCGGCGCATCTGTCCCGATGGACAAGCTTGCCCCCAAGCTCATCCGCCGGGCAGGCAAAAAGGGCTACACTGCCGTCATCCTCGACCCCATCTACAAGGTCATCACCGGCGACGAAAACAGCGCCGACCAGATGGCGAAATTCTGCAACCAGTTCGATGTAGTCTGCCGCGAGCTGGACTGCGCCGTCATCTACTGCCACCATCATTCCAAGGGTGCGCAGGGCGGCAAGCGCAGCATGGACAGAGCATCCGGCTCCGGCGTGTTTGCCCGCGACCCGGATGCCATGCTGGACATGACTGAGCTGACCATCACCGACGCCATCCGGGAGCAGCTGCACAACAAGGCCGCCTGCCGGGTCATCAAAGCGATGCTGGATAAGCGCGGCCATGCCAACGCCTACGGCCCGGATGACGCCCTCAGCAAGAGCCGGATGCTCACCATCGCCAAAGAAAAGCTTGGCCTCGCCGACCTGCGGGCCATCGACGCCGAAGTGGCTGCGGCTCAGAAGAAAGCCGACAGCATGACTGCCTGGCGCATCGAAGGCACCCTCCGCGAGTTTGCAAGCTTTGCGCCGGTGAACCTCTGGTTTGACTATCCGGTGCATAAGCTGGACAGCGGGCTTCTGGAAGATCTGCAGCCGGACAGCGACTTCCGCACGCTGGGCGCAAAGGGCGCGAGCCGCCGCTGGGGTGACAAGGCCAAGCAATCCAAGGACAGGAAGGCCGAGCTGGACACCGCTTTTGAAGCCTGCATGATGGACGGTGAGGTCACCGTCTACAGCCTCGGTGAGTACATGGACCTGAAGCCCCGCACCGTCAAGAACCGTCTGAAGGAGGATGGCCGCTTCTGGATCGACGGCGAGAAAGTCGGCCGCAAGGAGCCCGGCAGCAGAGGTTAAACGCTCTGTTATGTTTGCAATTACATTTTGTTGTAAAAATGCAGTAATAGTCGCTATTTTGCACGACAGCAAAAACTGCAAAATTGCAGAAATAGCCGCTATGACTGCAACATTTGCAGTGCAAAATAGCCTATATATAATAGCATGACTGCACTGCAATGTGTGATGGGGTATCCCAGAGGATGGGGCGACCACAGCCCCCATCCTCCGGGGACCCTCCCCATCACGTTGGCCGCTGATACAAAAAAAGAAAACGAGGTACGAAATGACCACACAGTTTTTCATCCCCATGCGTCCGCCCACCACTACCCATAATGCCAAGGAGCTTCATGCCTACATGAAGGGCGGCAAGCCCTGCGCCGTGCTGCATGACAGCTCTGAACTGAAAGCCGCCCGCGCCAAGCTCCACGCCTACCTTGCGCCCCACGCCCCTGAGAAGCCCATCCCGGCGGGCCGTCCGGTGCGTCTGCTGGTCAAGTGGATGTTCCCCGCCGAGGGCCGCCCGGACGGAAGCTGGCGCACTTCCAAGCCGGACACCGACAATCTGGAAAAAGCCCTCAAGGACGAGATGACCCGCCTGCACTTCTGGCACGACGACGCCCAGGTGTGCAGCGAGATCATCGAGAAGTTCTGGGCCGACATCTGCGGCGTGTTCGTTCAGGTGGAGGAGCTGGCATGACCTACGAGGAAAAGATAAGCTGGCTCTCCCGCTATCGGGAAGCCGAAAATCTCTACCAGCGGCTCTCCTACCGGCTGGCAGAGGCGCAGGAGGCCGCCCGGCACATCACCCAGAATCTCAGCGCCGCGCCGGGCGGCAGCAAGGATGGGCAGAGCCTCGCCCGGGCAGTAGAGCGTGAAGAAGAAGCCGAACGCCGTGCCTACGCGCAGCTGGCAGTTCTTGACGCCTTGTTTGCGGAGATCGATGCCGTGCTTGTGCAGCTGGACTCCGCCGAATACTGCGCTCTTCGCAAATACTATCTGGACTGCCTGAAATGGGAGCAGGTAGCCGCAGACATGAATTTCACTTCCCGTGGCATTTTCGCCCTGCGCCGCCGGGCCATTGAACACCTGAAACTCTGAAACTGTGCAGTATCCGTTCATTGTGCGTTCACTCTCTTCCGGTGTAAAATGATACCATCGGCAGAGCCGGAAAGGCCCACCGATACACGCAGCCTCCGCACCATGTCCTCCTTGACGATTGACCGCATGGTGTGCGGGCTGCTTCTATTATGCCGCCTGAGCGCAATTTGGTGCGCGGCGCGTGTGAGTAGACACGGCTGGTTCGATTCCAAGGGCGGCACCATGACGCTGCGCCCCGCCGCAGCAACAGCCTGACGCATGGCCTGCGAAACCGCTTGGGGCTGGCGTGCCGGATGGGAGTCCCTCCTTCTCCCCGTGAGAGTCCGGCACACCACCGGAGGCCCCGGAATCCGCAGTGGGTTCAAGGATACCCCACCGGATGTGCGTCAATCACCCTGCACAGAAATGTGCGGGGATTTTTTATGCAGCTTCTGCCGTTCGGAAACCCCGGGCGGCTTTACTTTTGCACCGGAGAGGTGGTGACGTGTCGCGTGAAGATGGATACAAAAATCTGGTGCCGATGGACCAGCGAAGCAAGGACGAAGCCAGGTCATTGGGACAGCAGGGCGGCATCGCCTCGGGTGCGGCACGCCGCCGCAAGCGCTCCATGCGGGAGGCCGCCGACTACTACCTGAGCCTGCCCGAGACTGACCGCCGCCGGGTGAACGCCATGCTGCGGGACGCCATCGACCCGGAGGACATCGATAACCAGATGGCCGTCGTCATGGGCGTCACCGAGAGAGCCAAGCGCGGCGACCCGCAGGCGGCGTCGGTGCTGCTCAAGATGCTGGGCGAGGATACCGTGCAGGAGGACCCCGCCGCCGATGCACTGGCAAAGGCGAAGGAGCTGCTGGGAGGTGTAGACAGTGCCATTGACTGAATTTCAGCAGGAATATCTGCGCAGCTGCTCCCACCGCTGGAACGTCAAGACCGGCGCGACCCGCTCCGGCAAGACCTATCTCGACTGCGCCGTCACCATCCCGAAGCGCATCTGCGCAGCCCGGGGCGAGGGCCTGCTGGTCATGCTGGGCAACACCCTCGGCACGCTGGAACGCAACGTGCTGGAGCCCATGCGCGGCCTCTGGGGGCCGGAGCTGGTGGGCGTCGTCCGCACCTCGGCCTCCGGCAACATGGTGCAGCTCTTCGGCCGCAAGGTCTATGTCCTCGGTGCCGACAACAAAAAGCACATTGCCCGCATTCAGGGCGCGGCCTTCGAGTACGCCTACGGCGACGAGATCACCACCTGGGACGAGGGCGTTTTTCAGATGCTCAAAAGCCGCCTGTCCTGTCCGCACAGTCATTTCGACGGCACCTGCAACCCGGAAAGCCCCTCCCACTGGTTCAAAAAATTCCTCGACAGCGATGCCGACATCTACTGTCAGGCCTACACCATCGACGACAACCCGACCCTTCCGGCCCAGTTCGTGGCCGACCTGAAAAAAGAGTACACCGGCACCGTCTACTATAACCGCTTCATCCTCGGGCAGTGGATGGCAGCCAACGGCGTCATCTACCGCCTGCTGGCCGACAGCCTCGCCGCCGGGGATGGGCGTTTTTTCTGGCCTGCCGAAAAGCAGCTGCACCCGTGGCGGATCCGTATCGGCGTGGACTTCGGCGGCAACGGCTCAAAACACGCCTTCGTGGCGACGGCCATTCTCCCGGGCTGGTCGGGCGTCGTGGGGCTGGCGTCCCAGCGCATCGACCCGGTGGCGCAGGACGCCGATTTTCTGGCCGACAAACTCATTGAGTTCTGCATCGCGGTCTTTGCCCGCTGGGGCGAGATCCAGTACATCTTCTGCGACAGCGCCGAGCAGACCCTGATAAACCACATCCGTTCCCGCCTGCGCCGCTGCAGGCTGAGCTGGCTTGCGGACCGGGTGGAGAACAGCGCCAAGATAAAGATCACCGACCGCATCCGGCTCACCTGCATCCTGATGGGCGGCGGGCGGTTCTGGCTCATGCCCGAGGCAGCCACTCTGCGGGATGCTCTCGCTACGGCCCTTTACAGCGGCAAGCACCCCGGCGTGGATGAGCGCCTCGACGACGGCAGCACCGACATCGACACACTGGACGCCTATGAGTACACCATCGAGCGCGACTTCAAGAGGTTGACGAACACATGAACATCACCGATTTTCTGGATCATCTGCGTAAGACGCGCGGGTGGCCGCTGGATGCCGATTACTACAGCCATATCGAGACATGGCGGCAATGGTGGAAGGGCTGCGTCCCCGGCGTTCATACCCGCGCCGCCGAGTATGTCGACGGCACCAAAAAGCGCACCATCGCCTCCCTGCGGATGCCCAAGCGGGTGTGTGAGGACTGGGCAAATCTGCTGCTGAACGACCGCACCACTTTCCAGATTGCGGACGCTGCCACCGCCCGGTATCTTCTGGGCGACGATGAGCAGCAGGTGGGCGGACTGCTCCGCGACCTGCATTTCTGGACGAACGCCAACGCGCTGGTCGAGAAAGCGTTCTGGTCCGGCACAGGCGCTTTTGTTTTGAGCGTCGAAAATATGACCGTCGTGAACGGCAAGGCCGTCCCCAGCCCGGACGTCCGGCTCAAGCTGGACTACGACCCGGCTTCCTGCATCCTGCCTCTGCGGGTAGAGCGGGGCGTCGTGACCGAAGCGGCCTTTGTCTCCGAGTGCCTGATGGACGGCAAGCCCGCTGTCTACTTACAGACCCACACCGGCAACGAAAAGGAGCGCACCATCCGCAATGAATGGTTCCGCGTCACCGACTCCATATCCGGCACACCGGTGTTTTCTCCGGTCGAGAAGCCCCCGAAAGGCACGGTGGAAAGCGTTACGGTAGAGGGTTCTCCGCCCTGGTTTGCACTGTTCAGCCCGGGAGCCGTCAAGAACCTCGACGGCGGCAGCGGGCTGGGCATGAGCGTCTTTGCGGAGGCGCTGGAAGAGGCGCAGGGCGTGGACCTTGCCTTTGACAACTACCGCGAGGACATCCGCCTCGGCCACAAGAAGATATTCTACAGCGCCGACATCTGCCGCAAGGTGGTGGACGATAAGGGAGTGGAGCACTCCATCCCGCCGGACGACGATGTTGTGAGCCAGTTTGTGCATCTGCCCGGCAAGGAAAGCAGCCTCGACCAGTCCAGCGAGTACCATGAATACAACCCCGACCTCCGCGTGGAGCAGAATCACCGGGCCGTGCAGGATATGCTGAACCTTTTCTCCTTCAAGTGCGGGCTGGGCTGTCACCGGTACAATTTTGAGAACGGCAAGGTCACAACGGCCACCGAGTACAACGGAAGCCGACAGGACTTGATCGCCAGCGCCAATAAGAACCAGATCCCCATTGAAGGTGCGCTGATCTCCATCATCCGGGCCATCCTCTGGGCTGCAAAAGACTTGCAGAAGGCCGCAGTCGTCCCCGACACTCCCATCTCGGTGAACTGGGACGACAGCTACATCACCGATGCCGAGACCCGCATGACCCAGATGAGGGATGACGCCCTCAGCGGCTTACTCCCCCGCTACAAGTATCTTTCGGCCCGGTACGGCATCTCCGAAGAGGATGCCCGCCGGCTGGCGCAGGAAGCCAAAGACGAGAACCGCCAGCCTGAGCTGACCTTCGGCGGGGGTGCCTGATGCTGGCCCCGGACTACCTCGACCATGCCCCGGACGCCCTCGTGGCCCTCTGGCAGGAGGTGGAGGATACGATTCTCCGGGACGTGGCCCGGCGCATCGGCAAGATGGACGCCCTGACGCCGACGGCAAACTGGCAGCTCTGGCGCTACCAGCAGACCGAGGCCGTCCGCAAGGATGTGGTGAAGCTGCTTGCCCGGTATACCGGCAAGAGCGAGGCCGAGATCCGCCGCCTGATGCAGGAGGCCGCGACCGCCGCACTGGAAGCCGAGGATGAGATCTATTACCATTACGGGAAAGAGCCAACACCCTTCGAAGAATCGACACCGCTCCAAAACCTGCTCAACGCGGGCTATCGGCAGACGGCAGGCAGCTTCTCCAACCTCACCGCCACCACGGCCAACACCGTCTCCGGGGCTTTTGAGCAGGCGCTGGACAGAGCATGGCTCCAAGTGAGCAGCGGCGCGTTCGACTACAAGACCGCCGTCAAGCGTGCGGTGGACGGCCTTGCCGACTCCATGCCCTACGTCACCTACCCCAGCGGCCACAGAGACACACTGGAGGTAGCCTGCCGCCGTGCCGTGCTCACGGGCGTAAATCAGACCGGCGCGAAGCTGCAGGAGGCCCGGATGGACGAGATGGGGGCCAGCTTCGTCGAGGTGACGGCCCACGGCGGGGCGCGCCCCAGTCATGCCGTGTGGCAGGGCAGGCGCTACCACCGGGGCGGGGCTGTGGACTACTTGGGCCAGCACTACGAGGATTTCGAGTCGGCCACCGGCTACGGCA